>Ga0056128_1001623_pt1 | contig 25475 bp, 17 predicted proteins | sample WorMetLIZISLAND2_FD_71113 | JGI IMG/M metagenome (GOLD analysis project Ga0056128, IMG submission 71113) | Marine gutless worms symbiont microbial communities from Max Planck institute for Marine Microbiology, Germany - Olavius geniculatus... ... | reverse complement strand
GGCCCGATTTCGGACGACTTCGAAGTTCGGCGGCGAATATCTCCGAAACGGATGAAGATATTCAAAATCGGATTTTTATTCCGTCTACCGCGATTCCTCCTGCGTTAGGCGAAACAAGTTCGGTGAAGTTTGGTCCAGTGACCTTGGAGATCTCGATGTTGAATCGTACCCACCCATAGTGCATATTTCGGCCCCTAGGGGGTGCTGCGCCCCCAAATTGTTACACGCACTAGAGAATCACCAAGTCTTACTAGCGCACCCCCCACCGGGGATGGGGCCCCCCTTACAACTTTTTTCAAAGGGGGGTCAAAAATTGGCTTAAAATGCAATAAAGGAGCGCTTATAACTTCGGAGTTAGGGGGTGTAACCCGACGAAACTTTGGCACGTGACGCGGCACTAGGTTGGGGTGTTAACGCAAGTACGAAATTTGGGGGCACCGCCCCCCTTAAAATTTGGGAGGGCAAAAAAGGTTCAAAAATCGGTGCGATTTACGACAACTTTCGAGTTTGAGCGCAAATATCTCTGGAACCGATGAAGATAACAACATAATCTAAACGGCGTTGACGAGAGCAATCCTTTTGGCGTTGAACAAAAAAAAATTTGTGAAATTCCGTCCACTACGAACCAAGTTATAAGCGGTAATGTTGACCTACCCTCAGTCGCATTTTCGGAAGAACATACTTCGGCCCCTAGGGGGTGCTGCGCTTCCAAAGTTTTACACGCGCTAGAGAATGACCAAGTCTTACTAGCGCACCCCCCATCGATGACGGCGGCCCCCTTTACAACTTTTTTCAAAGGGGGGTCAAAAATTGGCTTAAAATGTAATAAATTAGCGCTTTTAACTTCGGAGTTAGGGGGTGTAGTTCGACGAAACTTTGGCACTTGACGTGTCTCTATGTTGGGGTGTTAACGCAAGTACAAATATTGGGGGCACCGCCCCCCTTAAAATTTGGGAGGGCAAAAATCGGTGCGATTTACGACAACTTTCGAGTCTGAGCGCAAATATCTCTGGAACCGATGAAGATAACGACATAATCTAAACGGCGTTGACGAGAGCGATCCTCTTGGCGTTGAACAAAAAAAATTTTGTGAAATTCCGTCCACCACGAACCAAGTTATAAGCGCTAATGTTGACCTACCCTAAGTCGACAATGCGCGTTTGGCGTATGCCAATGCATTTGAGTTCGGGCCACGTGACTTTGATGCTGGGGAAATTCTCCGCTTCCCTCTTTACCCTCCCCCTAATTTCCCTCAATCGGACTTAGGGCGCCGGGCGGACTCACGTTGGGCTTTGCCCCAAATTTATAGTTTTTTTTATTTTTGTTAAGATATGTGTTTACATGGCTACGGCATAGCAACGGTCCATCATCGCCAATTGAAAGTGTTGTTTATTTATCGATTAATTAATTTGTTTAGCAAAAAGACCACACAAAACAGATATAGTATAAATCTGACATTTTCTGGATTAGGCATATGATTGAATTAGAGGTCTTATAAATCGATACAAAGAAGTTTTTCTTGTTGCATGATGTTGGAATCATATAATTTGGAATGTCATAAGACACCTAAAAAGTGATCGTAAGATTTTGGTCGTAAAATGACAATTTTACGACCAAAATCTTACAATCACTTTTACGACAGTAAGATGTTTTGTGAATTTGGCCACAGGTTTGTGCTAATAACTCGCTAAAGATCAGTGTTAATAGGCTTATTACAACTGATGACATTATACAATATTCATCAGCTGAACATGCATGCAGATATTTGCTAATATTGAGCGCTTGTTCTGATGCAGAGGATGGTCAAAAGCTCTACGTGCGACTTTTTCTGCGCAAGCATCGCTGGATTCCAAAGTCAAAGATTGTATATAATGATATTGCGTCTGATCTGACGTCCATTTTAGATCATGTTACCAGCAGTGGCCTCCTAATAAATGGTGTGTAATGCCACTGATATGTTTTGTATATGTTTCCTAACTGTTGTCGTGCTTAGAGGAAGAGAATGATTGGGCGTGAATATCAGGGTTGTTCATATGATTAATTAATTTATTAATTGTTTTAATTTCATTGATAAAAATTTCTAGTCGATTATGTTGTGTGTGCTCACAAGACTCTAAGCTAAGCAGTGTCAAGGAAGCTGTGAACTGTTTGCCAGTGGTCTCCGAGGCAAAAATTTTGACCTCGAGGACTTAATATCTCTGCATATTAAGTTGGACTTGTTTTCTGTGCAGACTCGGAGCTGATCAGTGTTGAGGAGGCTGTAAGTTGTTTGTCAATGTCAGAGCTAAAGACTCTTGCCAAGTCGCTACAGATAAACTGTTCGTCATTGAAAAAAGACGACGTCGCCAATGCAGTTGTCAAACACTCACTACGACCTAATGTCAGCAGCTACTTTGCCACATCTTCAGACGCCACGCAGAAAATGGTCTTGAACCGGTTCGTGTTTGCCTGTTTATGTCACACTGCCTTAAGCTGTGATTTTAACATTATCTAATTAAGTAAATTTGAACAAACAAAAAGCACATTATCTGGATAGTCACGTGTCATAAGATGACAGAATAAGAATGTTTTTTTCAGTTTATGGCAAATAAGTTAATAAGATATGTTGCAGTTGAGATGTTAATTGCTTACTGCTTAGTTAAGTGGAAGTCGTTGCAATAGTCACTGAAGTTTGTTTTTGTTGCTGTTAAAGTGTGTATTCTTATGAACAATTTTGGAGCGAGTGCTAGTCTTGAATAACTGTTGATTGATAATGGTCTTTTAAAGCTTTCCTGGTTGTCAGCCCACAGAGTGGAACGACCTTCTGGACGTCGTGACGTTTGCTGAGTTATTATCCAGCTTCCACCAGCAACTCAAAACTCATCTCTTCATGAAGTCTTTTACTGACTTATCTGGATTGGACACCGTCTATACCTTATCTCCAGTGGACGTTGCAGTAGCTTGTATTACATAGGTTATGTGTTTAAAAATCCCGAATTGATTGATTGATTGACCGATTGAGTCATTGATTGATTGTTAGTGCCAAGAAGTTGGTCGGCAAATGCTATCGGCTGTCAGTGAGTCAGTGTGCAGTGTTCACGCGAGCAATGATGTTATTTGGGCTTCATATCACAGCGTCTGATGACGAGAACGTTGGACAGCAACAGATGTAACTACCTAAGCACATCTGTGCTTTTACTACATAATGCATGCACACTATTGTCGCTGCTAAGCTGTCTGTCTGTCTGTTTGGCCTTCTGTCTGCTTGTCATTATAAAGAGGCCGTGTACGTTGGGCTATTTGGAGAGGGCCTTCACTTAGCCTCGCGGTAACATTGTTGTTCGCATCAACAAAGTTACTCGGCATTGAGATGGGTGACCATTTGTGGGTGTACCATCTTTGTATTCGACCAAGCCACCCAGGCCAACTCAGCCTGGCCATTCCTCCACGGGTAGGCAAAATGACTACTGGCAGTGATTATGGCCATCGCTAGGGACGAAACGGCGAGTTCTGCATAACAGTAGGCCCTGTTATCGGGACTTTTGGCATACTGACCCAGTCGGTTAAAGGCAATGGCTGCTAATTGAGCCAGTTATCCAGTCAGCATGGGCTGTATGCTTAAATGCCCTGCTCAGATTTTGGATGGAATAGATGTTGCATGGCTGTTGTCAGCAGTATCTTGGAAATGGCACGAGATGGGACTAAGACTGCCATTGCTCAGATGTGGTTAGACTGGAAAACAGTAATACGTTAAATGTTGTAATCTGTCATTTAAGTACTACCTTACTTTCCAGTTTGAGCTTATTATACTGTGTAATGGCCGCGATTCAGAACAGTCACTAGGTGTCATAAAGTGAAGTGTATACTGTCGTATATATTCCACATTTGCTGAAAATATGGATAAAAAAGTTTCTACCTTGTTTTTTTAGCACAGCATAGGCCTGTATGTCTTGTCTTGGTTGACCAGTGCACAGTGAATCCATTCAGCTCTGTTGTCTGCTGCCTGTCTGCGGTGTCCTCTAATCCCAGTTAATCCAGTTCGGAGGCAGTTTCTATTTTGACAGTTGCTATTCCAACAATTCCTATCCAATGCTGCCTATAGGCTTCGGGATAGGGTTAGAAATGGGGATATGATAAATGGCATCCTTGCGGTCCCAAACCGCTACGCCATCCCATAAATGCAATTGCAGTCATACTGTAAAGGTGCATTGAGAGAAACATAACGGAGCTGAACTGACATGGTTCAGTTTTTGACAAACTGACCAATGGGCCAGCAGGGCATTACTGAGTGCAAGCCCATTGTTCATTGGTTGATGTGTACGACTGTACATGCACACAGTCTGTAGTTACTGATACCATTAGATGGTGTCTACTGTACTGCATTACTGCTTGCCCGTTGATCAGTTCGTCAAAAACTAAATGATGTCAGTTTCGTTCAGTTACATTGCTCTGTATGTGCTTTAACATGTTTGTCGGAGTAGTGGCTGTCAGAGTAGGAATCATTGGAATAGAAACCTGTACCCGTCCAGTACATCTAGTGAAGTTGTTCAACCAGTTTATATGTCCGTAGGCCTTTCTTTGCATGTATGCCATCTTGTGTCCCTTGTATAATATGCTTTTCCAGGCTGTTTGAGAGCACTGTGTGTCCAAACAGTGATAACTTTTTCGTGTATAAAATAATTTGACATTTGCACATAAACTTTGTCGATATGTTGTGTTTGTTCCGGTAGATTTCAGATACTGATGAGCAATATTGGTCAAGTGAAGTATCCTCAGTACGCGATTACTCGCCAGACAAAGATTTTTTCTGATCGAGCTGCTTTGTTCAGGCAAGTAACATATTCATAAATTTTTTGGCATAAGTTGACTTAGAACAAGTGTGATTTTCCTCCCTGCATTGAATTATCTACTTGTCTTTGTGTGTGCTGAAATTCTTAGTTTATAAAATATTGGCTTGCTAACTAAAATTTTTTGCGCCATATTTTTTAGCGCTGGCGGTTTAAAAAAATTCAGTGGTTGTGGTGGCTAACTGAAATTGTAACTGAAACTAAACATATGAACTGTCAGCTGCAGCAATGAACATGCAATAGCTGTGCATGATAATTTGAATTATTAATTTGGAATTTAGCCGTATGTAAGCCTAATTAACTGTGCAAAAATAGTTTATTCATTGTTAATGTATAAATGAAATAATTTATAATTTGGTGCATGATTAACCAAGCCTATGTGACTGACGTATTACGAAATGTTATTTGTAAGCTGCACTCTAGACGTGAATGAAGCACTAACTCACAAACTCGAATTCTACACACATGTTTTTGCAGCTTGCAGTTTAGCTAGGCTTATTACACGATTTTTGGGTCTAACTTCACTGTTGCTATATAAGTAAGACTACCATAGCTCATGTTTTATATTTTTATCTTTCTTGTAACTGAAACCAATTTAACTGTATCAAAATACGTGACAAAGAACTTTTGCTGTTTTTTTTGTAATTGTTGCTGTTCTGCTGCATCTGCTACGTGGTTTATTGTAGGTCTCAGTTATGGGCACTAGTTATAGGCCCAAGTCCATTGTAACAAACCGAAAGTTTTTATGTATAAACAAGAACAACGCTTGTTTCGGATTTTTCCCGGTGCTGAACATGCACTCGACATGCAAGAATGACGAGCTCATTTTTAAGTAGGCCTACACTTGAGCGACTTTACACAGTATGGCAAATGACTTTCTGATTTTGCCAGTATCATAGGGAATTTTCATCGAACTCGTCTGGAATACGTTAACTCAGATAGTGGTCAGCATCAAATGATGTCGCTGCAATGCCCAGAGGCAGTAAAAAGACGAATCTGCATTAGGTCAATTTAACAGAATTCGGCTGGTCAAATTTTTTTGGCGGTTTGGCATAAAATCTTATATCAGTTAAGCCTAGCTAGCCGGCTTAGTCAAAAACTTTTTCGGTGGCGGCGGCTAACCAGAAAAATTATTTGGCCACGGCAGTTATGGCGGTGGCTTAGGGATCTAGACACTGAGCTACGTTTTTTATGGTTATAAATTGATTGACTGAACTCGGGGAAAGTTTGATTAATAGTAGTAGTAGTAATTGTGCTTTTACACTATGTTTCAGGAAAAACTGTGCCTCTGTCAGTTTTATTTTTTAAATAACTTTGTGAAATATTAGCTTCTTTTAATAATTTTTGGTGTGCAACATCATGAATAAACTAGACGTAAATGGCATTAGTTTTGCCCACATGACTTTAATGCTGTCTCTACACTACCTTGTGAAATGCAGACGTCGCAGTTTGGCCATTTACAACAATGAATTTATACTAGGTAGCACATGCTTTACAAAAGAAAATCATTGCAAGACCTCAAAATCATTGGCACATTTTTCTGAGATACTGTGAGAGATAATTAATAAAGTATCTGATTGAGAATTTTTGTGTCTAGATTTGTAGATGCTGTTGAAATGGAGACAGAAATTCAGCTAAAAATTGAGCACAAAGATTACAAATCAGCTTTAAGGCTGTGTTTAACTGCTAAGGAGAAGGCGGATGGTATACTGTCTGATGCTGATATTTTGCAGTGAGTTTTTCAAATGTGCTCAGTATCGAGTTAGAAGTAGTTTATAGCTCTTTATGGGAAACCTGTCGCAGAACTATGGAGCATCACCTGCCATGTGAGATCACACAGTGTTACCTGGCACACGACACAGGTAAACATGCCCCACCTTAACCCAAGCCAGATAGGCCAGTACTCGATTTGCCTACCCCAGAGGGATGGAAGGCTGAGTTGATCCGAGTCACTTGCTGTGGTAATAGCTGGTTGGCGTCCATCTACAGTGGTTTGGCTGCAATTTGCAACACGAGTATACGGAGACGGTGCCGGAAGTTTATGTTGCATTGGAAGTTATGTAAATATGTATGGTTGTGGTTATGGTTAAATAGTATATCTCTTTATAGGAAACCCATCTCGGAGCTATAGAGTGTCACCTGCCATAAGGGATCACACACCCAACACAGGTGAATGTGCCTCGCCATAAGCTCAGCCACACAGGCCGGTACTTGAAACAGTGAGGAACTACGTTCAGATTTGCTAGCGTTCGGAGCACAGTCAGTACGGTTGGCTTTCCTTAGTGACTGCTGGACTCTTGTTGGGTATCTGTACACACAGACATGATGCAGCTTTGCCTCCTCACCTGCGCACATTCACAGCTGGTTCTGTATACGTGCGTATTCTCACTCTGGGCGTGGAAGTGCTGCAGTCAATGAAGCATTATGGTGAGGCAGTGAACCAGCTTAGGCAGCTGATTGGTCAGCACATCTATCAGCTTGAGTACCGGGGTCGATGGTATGATCGGCTGGCACTGAATTTGGACTTCCATCTCAAGCAACCCATGCAGGTGAGACTGCTGCAGCTTTTAGCTCGTTTGCACTTATGCTAAAATATGTCATCTGTCTGTCTGTCTGTTTGTTGTCTGTCTGCGACGCTTTGTATTGTGGCTAAGCGATATGTCGTATTGGGTTGGCGAAAATCCTGGAGCAGAAATTGCCCCATTTTGTGGGAAGTTTACGGGAAGAATTGAGCTTTGAAGCATTTATGATTTTCCAGAGCTGTCAGAAATATGCAGTTGTCTTTCAGGAAAATGCAACTTCCCCCCCTGTACTTTCTTAACCTGCGATGCCACCAGGCAAGGGAATCCTCACTTATCATCGGATTCACTAATGATGTGTATTGTATACTAGGTGACTTGTTGTCGTAATGGTTGGGTGTCGGATTTATGATCACTCCATTATGGGTTCCACTATAAATTGGTTACTACTTTGATGGGTGACTGTTTACAGACAGGTAAACCATCTTGGTGTATAACTAGCACCAAGATTAACTTAGCTTTTTATCTTTCCGGGGCAGATGAATCTAGAACTGTATTTTCTGGCTGGGGTTATGGTTGGATGCATTCACCTTTTTCGTGTGGTAGGAAACACTCTGTGATCCCGTATGATAGGTGATGCTTTATTATAGCTTTGCAATGGTTTTTTTCATTAAGAGCTATGTTCTTTAACCTTTATATGCGTGGATCGTGAACGTTGATTGGTCAAGGCTGTGGAGGTGATAAAGACAGCACTGGGTGACGGCTGGGTACGCACTGGTCGGCGGTACAGTTTGTTTCAGCGGGCTCTGAAGATCTGCCGGTCAAACACCATCAGAAAGTCGGATGCACAAAATCATTGCACCGACTTGCAGCAGTACTTTGCCAGGGACTACATGAACGACGTCTCACAACCTCGATCTGTAATTGTTGCATTTTAAAAAAATATTTCTTCTATTTTATAGGTAAGTAAGTTAGTAATCTTTCATTTCTTAACCGTCAAACGACATTGGCAATAAGCAGAAAATTGTAACACAGCAGATTGCAAATTTGTGTGTAATTGACATTTTACTTAACTGGTTGTAGTGACTCTGTGTAATCTTACAGCTTGGATGATTTTACCAGTTGTGCAGTTTTTACACGCGAAAGCAGCTACTGCTTTCAGCGCGTCTTAGCCATCACAATTCTCTCTGTCTATCCATTCATCCGCCCATTTGTTTGTCCGTCACACGGGTGGATCAGACAAAAACGGTGCAAGCTAGAATCACCAAATCTTTACCGTCGGCTGCCTGGAAGACTCTAGTTTCAGGAACCGTAAATCTTTTCCATACATTCAAGGGGGTTTACCTCGAACGAGGGCGCTAAATGAGAAGGGGTAAAAAAATTTGCGATTTTAGCAATTAAGTCGCTGTATCTCAATAATGGTGCAGGATAGGGCCTAGGTTACTGTTAATCACTAATAGGAAGTCACACACTGGCTCTAGATTGCCACCAAATTCAGTGACCTTGGATGACCTTGAACGCTAAATAGGGGTTTTTATGGATTTTTTAGCGATTTCGGGCTGCAAGACACATTTCAAGCGCGAATTGCGCCGAAATCAATTGAGATAGACATGGAGAAGCTGCATATGAAATTTTCAGCATTTTCAGCATTGAACGTAGATTCCGACGGTCTAAGTCTCACACGAGGGCATCAAAGAGCGGTACCCTTGTAAAAGTTGCTGTTTTTTTAATGTTGGCTAGTCTTTCATGAAAACTGTTGCAGATAATCATGGGCATGCTATAAGCTTTCGCGCATCTCATGAGCATTAGCTCAAATTTTTTGTTATCTTTGTATGTCTGTCTCTTTGTTGGGTTGTCTTTCTTTGGACAAATAAACGTGTTCGTTACTTACTGTTGATCAATGGATCATGAATGTGTCTTCATCGCTGTGACATGGTGTAAGGTGACAATTGAAGGTCGTTTGCTGCATCACGTCGTGCCGGGCTCAACTCCCCTCTATGTGAGTCGACAATCTTCGGCAGTAACTAGCAGCCATGGTGAAGTGACTGTGATGACTCGTGTTGAAGACGTTGTGCTACAGCATTACGCCAGTGTCGGCTACACAGAAGGTTAGCAGTATGATATGATATATATGATATGACAAACGATTTCCACTGGAAAAATAACAGACAAGCTGCCAGTTTAATCCAGCACATAAACTCAAATGAACTGAAAATGTTTTAAATGGACTTGAAATGACAGAAAACGTGAAATAAATCTGGAAACGAACGGTTGTGGGAGTGGTAGAGGCTTGAGATGAAAAAAAACTAATAAGGAAGGAAATAACGATAACTGAAACTGGGAAAAAACTGAAACTACAAAACCATGAAATTAGTTCGAAGGGCTGCCATGTGTCTATGGAGGCAGGTTGGCCACAAACCTGGAATACTCCTGGGAATTCTCTGAACGTGGAAAACTCTGGGAATTCTCAGGAAATTCTGGGCAACCTTGGGGAAAAATTGTAACAAAAATAGTGTCACCGTATGTGGTGGTTTCTGTGGTGCAGAAATGCTTTAAAATTGAGGTTTACACAGCGAAGACGTAACTGTTTGGATGCTATTCGGCTTGCTTCAATATAACATAATTTAATGCATTTGTCTGTGTTTTGCTGTATATAGGGTTACACAGGGAAGGCACAACTGTTCGGACATTGTTCAGTCTGTTGTTCTGGGACGTGATATTCTCTGATAGAGTTGTGGACGTTTTTCACTCACGCTTTCAGACTTTTCCTCTCGACATGTTTACCGACAACTTTTACACCAGCCGACAAGACATGATCGAGCAACGGCTTGCAGCTATCAGCCAATCCAACGACGAGGTTTTTCGTATTAATTAATTTATTTCATTATTTATTATACACAGGGACTGTGTAAAATGATTGATTCGTTTGCCTATGCCAGCTGTGCTTTCAATGTTGCTGATCCAGTCTGCTGGAATGCTTTACGGGATTGTCTTCTGTCTAGTCACCAGACATTTTTCTTTTGATTCTTCTAGGCAACAGTTGATAAAGTTTTTATTGTAAAGTTATTGATAGTTTTTAGCACTACTCTAGCGCAATAAACATTTGTAGGTGCGCTACAGAAAAGTATATGTGATATGATTTGCTGTATGTATGTTGCCTATGATTTAGGAGCTGAGTTCTATGCTGAGTGATACTTGGACTCAATACAATGGAACTCTATGCATTGGAGTTGACTGGGCACTATTCCGAGACCTCAACCATGCACTGGCAAGTTGCTTTGTTGTGGCCACTCTCAGCTTTGGAGTTGATTATGTCTGTGGGGTATTCAGTGAAGACCTAGTGTGGCTGATTGGGGCGGTGGTATGTCTGATAGCTGCATTGCAGGTCCAATTGTTTGCTGATGGGGACAATGGATAGCCGCATAGTGTGCTGCGGTATTATTAGCTTATGTTAATCAGCTGCCACTTTTGAGATTGTGAAGTGCTTCTAGCCATAAGTATGCCTCGTGTAAGAAGCAATTTAGCTAGCAGTAGAGCTTGACCTTTCTTAAATACCGGTAACTAGAAAATTAATAAATAGAGCTGTCAAATTAACACATTAATTAACACGCTAATGCGTTATTAAATTAACACGGATTAAAAAAATTAACACATGTTAAAAAAATTAACACACATATGTAAATTTATGTTAGTGTACAAAATTCTGTGAAGCAAAAGTTCCAGTATTCCGTTAAACTGCGGTTATTTGACAGTTGAATGAATTCAAGTAACTAAACTGTAGTTGTCGTTCCATTACTACTGTAAGAAAATAATTATTCCGACGACAGGTTAATAGATTTTTATGCTAGCTATGTTGTCAGTTTTTGTTGATTATATGTTTTAAAATGTGTTCTTAACTTTTTATATTCTACAGGCGGGGCGGGGTTTGGGTTAACTTACCGCCTTCCGTTCTTTTTCTCAACAGGCCTGGGTGCATTAGTAATGCCTTAATTAATGCGTTAAAAAAATTAATGCAGTGCTTTAATGCATTTTAAAAATTAACGCTTTGACACCTCTAGTAATAAACAAAATAGATGAACAGTCAAGGCAACACAGAAGCTAGTACGTTTGTTACTTACTGCTTTTGGTCTTGTCAATATTATCATGTCACTGTTTCACAAAAAAACTTTGATGCCATTGTTTTACAGCCAGTTAAGTTTTGTGTGATCGTAAGTCATCAGTTATTGATGATCACTTGCAAATGTGACACTTCTTTCCAGTTCATTTCATGTCCAGTAACTTTAGCGGTGCATTCAGTAATTTATTTTTATTCAATCACCATCAATGACCATTTGGTGGGTGTCATTACTAGTGGGTGAAGCAGTAGTTAACAGTACACAGATGTGACTGGATTGAAAGTTTTTCGTATGTCATTATGTATCAGGGAAACGTTGTTGGCACTGGGTTTCAAAAATTGTTACCAATGACAGACGTCTTACCAGTTTAAACTGCTAAGCCACCGTTAATGCTTTAGACCAGTTGTTAAGGCCTTAACAGCCGGTTCTGGAGACCAGTGATGGCATTTCAGGCATCTGTTATCGCAGGGTTTGTCAAAGTGCATTGGTGGCACGGTGATGGCGGGAATTCTACGTCGAATCGTCCAGCATCATCGATACGTTACTGGCGGTTTTCCCGATCTGACCGTCTGGAATCCAGACACCAGAAAGTTTAAGGCAGGCACAGACGCTGAACTATTTTAACTAGTTGTCGATTTTCTGAGTTGTTGCATAGATTTTGGTTTTGCCGTGTGATAGTAATAGTAATAATAGTAGTAACCATGACAATGTGCTAGAGTTCACCTGGTTCATTTGGTGAGTGCAGCACGAGCGCTGGGTGGCCACTAGCCTTTGAACCAAGCCGGTCAGTTTGAGTTAAAGGTCCACCCAAACTGGAAGCTACAGCACTACATTTACCATCACTATTTATTACTACTCAGCCCAAAAGCTGATACTCATTTCACCATCCCATGGAGGGTAGAAGGCTGAGTCGACCTAGCTGGCTGGCTTCGTACCAAAATGGTTTTCCTGCTAGTCACCCATCCAAGTGCTAACCGGGCCTGGCACAGAGCAACTTCGTTGATCTCACACGATGCGTTACCGTTATGCCACGCCACTGTTCACTGAAAATTTACTACTGCATTATATCAGTGAAATAATTTTTTAAATTTTTTTGATGCCTGACTGTGACAAAAAACTTTGGCATGCCACGGTGAACTGAGCGAACTACCTGCTTCTGCTGTTATTTCGTGGTCACCATTGTGTGTAGATTGTCGAGGTGAAAGGTCCGGGAGATCGTCTGTCTACGAAGCAGATTCTGTGGTTAGATTACCTCACACAGCTCGGCGTCGACGCCGAAGTCTGCTACGTGAAAGGTAAGCTTCAAGGAGTTCTAGGTTGAAATAAACTCGTTCTTTCATTTTTGCTGCTTGATTACTTTAAAGAACTCCACGTCATTGTTCTGAGTGTAATTATTTCACTGGCTTATACATGTGATACAATACAACAATGGAAAATTTGCACTCAAAAACTGACAAACACACTGTCAGTTTAATCTAGCACATAAACTAAAAAGAACTGAAATGTTTGCGAATGCAGCACCAGCACCAGCGCATATACTACAGCAAGTAATGGTGTAGTGGGAAATTTTTGTTTGGCGGAACGCATCCCCTTTCCCCCAATTGCCCCTTCATTTCCTTTAAAAGTATGCCCCTTTAATCCAGCTAGAGAATGTGGAGAAGGCTGTAAGCTCCACCAGTAGGATCAATGATGGGGTTCTGGCTGCAGACGTATTGTAGAGCGTTTTTGCACGTTGGAAGCCACATTTTTAATTTTCAGATCTTAAAAGACTTTTGTAGGCTTTTCGTTTTTTGCAGGCCTATTTCGGGAAATGCTCTTATATCACCATTCCCTCTTGTCCTGATGTTATTTGGAGGAATGGCGTTCCCTCCCAAAATATTTCTGTTTTTGTTCCATTTTGTAATTACTTTGAGGGCTTGGACATGTGATGCAAACGAACTGGAGGCGGGCACAGTCAACAAAGATCTCATCTATAAATGATGGAGCTCACTGGGGAAGAAGCAGAGGTGGAAGCTCCTCGTTGAATTTTAAATCAAATTAACCGCCAGCGCCTTTAACCGACTGGGTCAGTATACCAGCAGTCTTGGCCGCAGGGCATACTGTTGCGAAGAACTCGCCGTTTCTTCCCTACCGATGGCCATAACCACCGCCAGTACTCATTTTACCATCCCACAGAGGGTAGAAGGCTGAGTTGACCTAGTGTTTGACATTGCCTGTAGTAAACGTGAACTCTCGGCTTGGTTTCTGCCATAATGCGCTTCTGATGCGTTTGCGACATATGGCACTGCATAAGTGTGATTCGTTGAATGATTGCAAAACATCATTGATAACAGCAAAACGTGTATTACACATGTGTTTGTAGCTGTTAGCAGCAGAAAACGCTGAAGAGATGGCCGTGCTCACAGTAGGTCACACCGAGGTCACAGCAAGGTCACGGTGGCTTCACATGGCACATGCTGCTCATTGTAACTTAGCTGCTGGTTTTAGCAGTGGTGTTGTGGCAGGATGTCTAGGGGAAGGGCAATTGCCCCCCCCCCTAAATTTTGGGCTATTGGAAAATCGTCAGAGTTTTGTGGAAAAATTGTCATCTATTTGGGGCTGAAAACCCCATTTTGGGGAGATTTAGGGACAAAATTGAAATTTTGTACACTCATAATTTCCTCTGTCAGAAATTTATGGCTGTCTGTGGGAATTCTGTTGGAAATTTGCAATGTTTATTGGAAAATTGCAACTTCCTACCCTGCCTATTTTTTTGACCCATAACGCAGCTGTTTTTCAGTACCATGTCAATGTGATATTATCAGTGCAAGTATGTCCAAAAGCAAGTGGTCCAAGTGACAAGTCTAAGTTTAAGTAATGGAACTTTGAAACCATTGGTCTCTGCAGCATTCCGTAGACGCATGGGCTGTACAATAGCAACAAAAATGTGATTTTTGCACAATTTATTTGTTTTTTACTAAGATTGTACAATGCAATTCGTGTATTATCTAGCCTGTGTTTTTATTTTCTACTGATGTCCAGTGCCAGATAAACTGGGTTTGATGCTGGTGCAAATACCGGTAACATTTTTTGTACATAAAGTGAATGTATTTACTTGAAAATGCAAATGTGGAAATTTATTGTACTGCATGTGTAAATATACATGCAAGTATGTAACTAAAACTAACGTTCGATATTTGCATATTACCGCTTGCGTTCTCTTTCCTGGTTGTTCATATTTCCATGTTTCGACAGCTTGAGCATACGGGCTAAGGCTGTAAAAATTTTGGCATGAAAATTCCAAAGATTCCTTCAGGGTTTCATTCTAACCTGGGTTAGATTCGGAGCAAATGGGCCTGATAAACGAAAACTAAGTGTGCAGTTGTGCATGAGTTAGATTTCCTGTTTAAGCTAATTTCATTCGATGTATCAAACTGATATGTAGCGTGTTTTATGTTTGTTGAGAGCAGTTTCTATACTGAACCATTGTTGTTGCTGTGAGCTAATCACTAATAGGCTGCTGGTGTGATTTATTTGCTCTGAAAATACTGGAGATGCTTAAATCCGCTGTACGTGGTGTGCTGTAATAGTTGTGAATAGCTGCATCATGGCTTTAAAAAAAGTAGGCAGGACAGGAAGTTCAAATTTTCCGCCTGACTGCTGCAAATTTTGGACAGAGGAGATTCTGGATGCTCAAAATTTTAATTTTGCCCACGAATTCCTCAGAATGGGTGTTTTCAGCCCCAAATTTTGTATTTTTTGTTGGATGCAATTTTCTGACAAGCACAAAATTTTGAGCCAAAAAACTCCACACCTCCGTGCAGATTTTATGAGAATGTGTTCATAATTCGCTGAAAGACACTGCAAATTGTCACTTCTTGCTCTAGGCCTATTTCCTGACAAATATTTCCGGATCGAATCCACAAAAGACTCCCACTGTCGTAAGCCGTGCTCAACCCCCTCCGCAATATTACACGTACGTCAAAATCCGTTCACGCCTGTTTCAGTTATAACCGACAGACAAACCGACAGATGGACAAAGGAACAAACAAGCAGACGCTAGCTGTCACGTGGTCTTCTTTTTCGGCAGAGGTAATTAAAACTAGAATCACTGCATTCGTTGCACTCTGTAAAAAGGATTGACCTAGAACGCATACATTTTATTCCGTGTATACATACGTAGGCCTAGTAAAACTCAGTATGGCGAGTAACATTACATCGACAAGACAGCAATTTATCTTGCTACAGTTTGCGATGTTGATATTTTTGGATGTAAAACTGACTAAAACCAATGTGTTTGAAAGCTGTTTACCAGTTTCATCATCATCTGACCAGATTATTTATTGACTAAGCGAATGCGGGTTTTGTAACATTATGCAAAGCGCTACAAACGTTTATCTGCGTCTATTACACGCATTTATAATATATTAATAAATTTTTACAATATGTACATCGATGATAAAACGTGCATTATGTACGCTACTGACCAGTTGATTAAAAAATCGAAGCGGCGAGCTATTGTGACAGCATATCCTTCATTTGCAACTAAAATGTAAAAAAAATAAAATCATAGTATTTTTAAAAACACGAAAAAAGCTGAAACATTAAAAAACCCTGTAACGTAACTACATCGAAGCGAAAAATATGGAAAACAATCCCAATATCTGAAAATGCTGACTAATTAATATTGCGTCGTCAAAACAGCAATGCTGAAGCTGGCAGTTGTGAAAACTCGGAAAAGTTCGAGGGGTTGCTGGTTACAGGAAGTAGAACCAATGCAGACACAGATTCAGAAACTGACTTTTCATCTCCTCGCCCTATCTCCATCTCAACGTCTTCTGTTTCTTCTTCTTCTATGTCAGTTTTCTCTGTTTAAGCAATAAATACACCAAAATCAATAAAAATGCACGAGATAACAAACACAAATTATTTTAGACGCTCTACATTCAATTTTTGAAGTCAATTTTTCGTGTTTTCCTTTCAACGAAAATACAGCACGTAAGTAAAAAAAGTAAGTAAAATGTAAATTTATAACGTTGAAATATAACCTCTTGAAATTTTATCAGTCTTGATTAGTCAAGCTGTCGTTGTCAAATTTTTACCACTATAGACTGAAAAGTAATCTGTAGTTGGTACCATTTTTTCGACATTTGTTTAAAAAGTAGTCATAACTGCTATTATAACTCAGTAAAACCTAGTTACAAGCCAAACTAATTGTTTGAAAACGGTGTAGATATCAATCGCTGAATAAAGAAAATACTGAAAACAGGATGACGTTTCTTTTTTATAGACCTCTGGCAATGTCGAGAGAATTGTCGTTGCTGTTGTCTTCTAGTGGATGTTCATAGATTGTCGTCAGTTGGTTGTCGAATGTGAGCCGCTGCATTAACTACCAACGACAATGTAATAATACACAGGCAGAATGTACACCCCGGACAAAAAAAAACCACCGGACAGAAAGCGACACGCAGAAAATGACAGGACAACAGTACACTAAGGGCCTACTAGACATGATTGTAACGCTATCACGGCTTGTGCGAAGCAACAAGCTGTTGCATAAGCAATGTGCCAAGTCACCCCACAGCTCCCACATTTTCAACCGATTTTAATGAAACTCAAAACCCAGAAAGATATCCGGGATACGACCCCACATGCAAAATTTGGTTGATGTGGGACGACGGGAAGGGAGTCTGCGTATGGAGGGCATTTTCCGTTACTTTTTGTGTTCTATCTTTTTTATATTCTTGCTCACGCCTACAGGTCACACTAGAAGACCGATCGCAACCGTTTATGGCTAAAAACGCGTGTTTTCGCGTAAGGCAGGGCCTTTTCGGGGTCGTGATAATAAAAAATAATGTTTGGGGTCAAAACTCCCCAAAAACATGATTTTTTGGGGGCCTGAATGGGCATTTTAAGCCAAATTTGCGAAATTTTCGAATCGCGATATCTCAAAAAGTACGCACTTGATCAACACGAAATTTGAAGGGTAATTTCAGGTGCACAAATGGACTTCGTGGGTGGTCCAGCATTACAAAATTATAATTTAAGATGGCGGTCGCCGCCATCTTGGATTTTTGCACAAACAGCAATTTTTAAATAGGCTTAGACCGTTAATTACCTATACGTGAAATACAGGATGGGCCAAAAAATGGCACAAAATTTTTATACGCCAATAACTTTATCAAATATTAACCGATTTTTTAAAATCTTTTTAATGTCGGAATCAGGAGAAAATTTGTAGTAACACTATCACTAAAAACCCCACCACACTGCAAGTATGTCGCTACACTACCTAGTAATATATCAGTGTCTTCAAAGCAACAATTGAAAACAAGGCGATATCCATATCAACACATTCGAGAAAATTAACAACAAAACAACCTGTTTATTGTCTCAGTTATTGTCCAAAGTAACTGTAGCATTTCACAGTTTTTACGTCAGATGTTCAATATGTCCGCCTTGCTGCTAGACGATGCACTCAAGCCGGCAACACCACTGACCAACGGCGCGATTAACCAAACGCTGCGGTAGTTTGCCCCACTCAGTGCTCCAGAATTGTCGTGAATTGTCAACATTGATAAACCGTCTATGAAAGAGCCCCCCAAACAGCATAATTGACGGGAAGCCACATGTCAGGCTCAATCAACGTTGATCATGCAATTGGTTATTGTCATCGCCGGCTTGAGTGCGATGTCTGACATTTTACAAGGTAGTGTAACAACACCTATGAGGTTTGGTGGGACCTTTAGTGTTAATGTTACTACAAATTCCATCAGTGAAACCGTATTTGATGAAGTTATTGGCATAAAAAGATTTTGTGCCATTTTTGGCCCACCCTGTAGAAAATTTTTGAGTTTTTTGGTATCTTTTGCATGTTTTCACCTTTGACACCACTGCTTAATTTTGCTGTAATTATGACACAAATTTGCACAAAAATTGATGTTAGCTACAGTTCTTTTTATCCGATCTGCTTTATGGATGTCTCCGGCTTAGCATCTACAGTTTACAAAAGTATTTTTTCTATAATCTTCGATGTATTCGCAGTCAAAAACACATAAAAAAACTGCAGTGGCCACATTATGGTTCAGCTGTAATTGTAATATTTAGAGGTATAGGCCTACAGCTCTAAAGCACTAGATTGAATTTTTTGCTGGGAGACGGATAGTTAGCTAAGCTAGATTAAGGGTAAATGAGCTGAACCGAAAACCGAGAAACAGTATTAGCATGTAATGCGTTATTATTGTGCATGAGATACCCGTGATCGTCTAGCAGTTATGACTGGTGGCGCGAACAGGTGCGTGTCACGTGACGGCGACGTCATCAGCGCATCGACGTCATCAAAGTCATCCGTCACTGAGCAGCTGTTTTCGATGACGTAATCGCCGTTGTTATCGTAAACGATGATGATCGGTGCTTCCTCATTCCCGCGCCACGATACGGGTCCGACAGACATATGCCGGTCACGTGGTTCTACCAGACGCCATGGAACAGACTGCGTGACGCAACAACGACGACTCTCAGGCCGCAGAGGACGCAGCGTGTCTTCGACGGTACCATCGACAGGATACAACGTATCTTCAATGACGACGTCGTCCGGTTGCGATCCAATGTGAATGACACTAGAGTAGCAAGGCCGGCTGTGACGAGATTTGACAGGCGCTGGTCGGCGGTGTCTTGCGACAGTTCTGCCGACTATACTTCTGCACGCATTAGCGCAATCTTCCGAGAAACGGTTGTTATCACGCTGATCGTCATTTCTGTTTTTATATCCGACGCATTGCGGCGTTTTCTGTTCTTCTAACCTGCAGTCAAAATCAAGACGAACCTCTGCATGCTCGTTGGCAAAAACGTAACGGGTCTGAGTAGCTTCTGGACAGCTGTCAGACGTGCAGTTTTCTTCGCCAGCTAAAAGCACGGCAGTGTCCCTGCGACTGTAGAATTTTGAGACTCGTGTCTCGTACATATTTCTACCAGTGCTCTGGTGGCTATGTTCTGAAGTCTTGTAAATTTTCATATCGGCCTCGGCGGACACAGGTTCGTGCTCTGTCGGCAAGTCTTTATAGCTGCATGTTGTTACAGTTTCATTCTGCACGCCTTCCAGCGTATCGTCTTCGTCTTTTTCTTCCAATAAGCTATGTCGTGAATTCATCAAAATACAACTTTTATTAACTAATTCGTCATTCGTTTCCAATAAATCGTCCTGCTTTTCGTCTAACATCGCTGCAGGATGTATGTAATCGACACCGTTGCTGCAGTCTGTATAATTCAAATTAGTATAATTCTTCACGTTGCTGCACAAACTTGTGACCGGTTGATCTGCCTGTAACTGACTGGCTTCAACGATGTCGTCACTCGTAACGTCTTCGCCAACTGTGGCCGAAAACACTTGATGTCGCAAGACGTCATCATCGATGCTGCATGATAAACTGTTCGATGCAGCAACCGGCGACGAGTGATGCGATGCATCTGTGTCCGAAGAACCGACAGGAACAATATCACAATGAGCAGTATCCTTCACTACATTAGCAGACAAGTCAACAGGTGTGTCGCTGTTGAATTCGTCCGGGTTGCTGCTGGTGAAAGTATTCGTCTGTGAAGAAGTCTCGGACTCCTCGCTGCTACATGTATTTCCCGCCGCCGACAGACCAGTACTGGCAGTGCTGTAGCCGGAGCTGCTGCTTGACTCCGAAGACTCCGACTTCGTTCGTCGTGTTCTCAGCTGTCCAGTTGTCGGCGTCCACTCGACACCAGCGACAGAACGAACTGGCGACGACAGACTTTCGAAAAGTCTTCGAGCGCTAGCGACAGTACCGACCTTACATTCGCCATCTTCCGACAGATCTTTTGACTCAGCCTTCAACGCCGATGAGTCTGTAGGCCTAAAATTTCCTGTCTTTATTGCAGTGGGATTTGACTCCGGCGTTTGACTCTCTGCAGTCTGGACTGTGGTGGGATTACTAGAAGTTGGCGATGTGAGGAGATCGACTTCAGAGCAGCTCGCGTGGTACGTTTTACACGGACGCGGAATGAAAAATGGCATGAAGCCGTTACAATGCGTGCGATTGCAACGGGCCTCAGGCAAACAGTTCGTTGCAGTAACTATTGTTGATGTTGTTGTTGTTGTTGTTGCTGCTGCTGCTGCTGCTGCTGCTGCTGATGATGATGATAATGATGAGGAGAATGATGATGCTGATCTTGGTTGTTGGTGACTGTCACGAACGCCTTGGTTAAACTTAGTCATCATTTTACGCACAAAACCGTCGCAGTATTCGACGTGATCGTTCGCCAGATCCTGTGCGCGACTTATTGGACATTTCGCCGCCATCGTTCAGAGATTCGGCTTATAGATCGACGATTCTCATCAATGGCGTCAGTTTTGCATATCTGGCTGACATACCAATCAACTCCGTCCAATTTTCTGATGACAATGTCTTCCAATCACCGCGTAATGTTTGTTGCATAACTGACGACCCAAGACGTCCGTGCCATCTGCGTCAAATTATATCCCGCATGTGAAATCCTATAGACTTACATTTTCTGTTGTCGAAATGCTCTGCTGCAAAAAGCTTGGTGGTTTCCTTCCTTTACGTGCCGTATGCTAGAAGTGTACGAGCCCAAGTTGTGTCCGTGCAATGACGACTTGAATGGTGACGTTATTTACAGGCGCTCAATTCATCACGTCTTATCGCCGAGTCGTACTTGTAACTCTCTACGACAGTGGCGGATCTAGGTTTTGACGAAAGGCGAAAACCGGAAAATCCTTTTCCTTTCTTCCTGCTCTTTTCTTCCTTTTTAATTTTTTCCCCATTTGCTTTTTTCTCCTTTCCCACTTTTTTTGTAGAAGTAGGACTAGCTAAAGAGTTTATGGAGCGCTGTGAGCTTCAGTGGAGTCGTGGGTAAAAGTAAAAGTAGTGAAACATGAAGTTGCATCTTGCCGACAAACACTGCAAATTTCTTGCAGAATTCCGACAGATAGCTGCGAATATCTGACAAAGAAGATCATGGACGCCCAAAATTGCAATTTTTCAATTTTTCAAAATGAAAGTTTAGTCCTAAAATAAAGGAACGAAAATTTTCTGCCAAGAAAATTTTTTTTCGACAACCTAACATTTACCCGGGGCCACGACGCCACTAGCGAGCTCCCCAACGGGGCTTGGTGCGGATTTTTATCCGAAAATAAATTTAATGCATTCTGTCCTCAAAATATGACATTTAGTGGCAATGATTTTAATTATTTCTCTAAAAGACGAAATTTTTAATTAGCGACTCGTCACTTTACACGAAGTGTTCACTGGCGGATATCGTCAGAAGAAAAGGGGCGGCCGCACGCTCGTTGGATGGGCCACTGGTCTAGGTTCGGCTTATAGGTCGACACGCACCGCTTGACAGAATGATGACAGCTTAGAGAGCAACACGTACGTCGATGATATACACAAAGATGCCATCAGTTATGCATCTCGTCTTTTATACGAACGACCCAACAGGTCAAACTTGTCGTGCTACCACTCTCTATTCTTAACCGGCCGCATTAGTGCACTTGCAGCTTTTTGCTCTGCGGCGTGCGAGTTACACGTTTGCTGCTCACCCGTTGCACACAGTGTAAATCGACTGCAATGAAGTGAGGCAAAGACGAAGTGCTCAAATCACTTCTGATATATTCCGAACGTAGTCATCTTAGGACGGCTTTGGGACAAACGCAAACAACTGTTTTCTTTTTACGCGCGAAAGCAGCTACTGCTTTCAGCGCGTCTTAGCCATAGCAATTCTGTCTGTCTGTCTGTCTCTCCGTTACACGGGTGGATCAGCCAAAAACGGTGCAAGCTAGGATTACCAAATTTCCACCTTGGCTGCTTGGAAGACTCTAGTTTTAGGAACCGTAAAGCTTTTTCTATGAATTCGAAAAGGGTCATCCCGAACGAGGGCTCTAAATGAAAAGGGAAGAAAAAAATTGCGATTTTTAGCAAATAAGTCGCTGTATCTCAATAACGGTGCGAGATAGGGCCTAGGTTACTATTAATCACTAATAGGAAGTCGTACACTGGCTCCCGATTGGCACCAAATTCAATGACCTTGGATGACCTTGAACGCAAAAATAGGGCTTTATGGATTTTTTTGGCGGTTTTGGGCTGCAAGACACATTTCAAGAGCGAATTGAGATAAAAATGGAGAAGCTGCATATAAAATTTTAAGCACTGAACGTAGATTTCAAAGGTTTAAGTCTCGATTTTCTAGGTTCAAGAAAACCTGCGCACGAGGGCATCAAAGAGCGGTACCCCCGTAAAAGTCGTTATTTTACCGTTGTTGGCCCGTCTTTCGTGAAAAAGTTTGCAGATGGGCAGTGGCATACGACCTATCACAACAAGCACTAGTGACGAGCTTTTCAGTCGTATCAACATCGATGACTTTGAAAGACTCTAAACTTCCGAAATAAGGGGCTTTTATTGATTTTTGTGATCTTCGGCTGCAACACACATTCCAAGAATGAACTGCGACGAAATGGCTGGAGATAGACTGACAGTTTGCGAACAGAAACTGCTATGGGCTTTCGCGCGTCTTATGAGCTTTAGCTCAATTTTTTTGTTTTTACTGTAAGAAGTTTTTGCACGGATGCGTTTAGATATCAGAGCAAATAAATCACAACGCGCATTGCATATTTATCAGCCAACCAATCAAAGTGTCCTATCCAAATTCCTAGGACACTTTGATTGGTTGGCTCATGAATATGCAATACGTGTTAACTCGCGTTAACGCGTGCAGTGAGAACGCATCTTTAAACGACGCTCTAACGATAAAACGTTTGTTATTCAGCCCGTCTTCTGTGTTAGTCGTAGTTAGTGGCGTCAATGATGGAGATTCTAGTGGTGGCTAATCCGATTTGGTAATAGGGCAGAAGTTTGAAATGCATTTCTGTTATGTGGCTGGACTAAACCAAGTAATTTTAATTCGTCTCCGCTTAGCATTTTTACTGGCTTGCATGCACAGTATGCCACGGCGTTGTACATCCAGGCACAGCAAGATTAAGTTTGCATCGGTGCAATATATTGTTGCAATGCACGGATTTTTTTCTTGCATTTCAAACGGTTGATTCGTAGTCGTAGCCTACTTTTACAAAAGTAGCAAAAACATTCATAATATTGCACAGCTCCGCAGAGGTGCAGTACAACAGCAAAGTTTTTTTTTATTTTGCATTGTACTCGTGCGCGCCCCGTAACAAACCCAGCCATAGCTAGGCCTACTCGTAAACTGGTTAACGACGTCAGCTGAAATAAGAACATGTGTAATAATAATAACAGCAACGAAGTTTTTGAATGCAGTAAGTGGTCGGTCAATCAACCGCTGTCACTGGAGACCCATAAGACACGTCTTTCCTGTGGCAACCCTTCTCGTCTTAATGCAGCGGAGTAAAAGAAAAGGGAAAAAATTAGTATCAAGGAGTGGAGAAAGGGAAAAAAAGGAAAACGGAAACGAAGAAAAAGAAAGTGACGAAAAAGAAAAGATTAAAGAGCCAAAAAGCGACGGATAAGAAAAGGATCATCACGGTAATTTCCAGCAGTCGTTGCATATGCCTGTCGTTGTTGTTATTGCTGGGTTGTTAAACAGGTTTGTTAACACTGGTTCGTTGTCGCAGCATACGGCGAACGATGAGAGTCGTTGCTTGCAGCTAAAATCGATGCAAGCGACGGCCACGACAAGGGGAGGAGGACGGCAGCGGTTGCTAGTGTTATGACCGCCGGTGTGTGGTTCCCGGCCGGTGCCCCATGATAGGATCCCTCCCAGAAAAGTCTCCCCGGCCGATAATTTACTGGCAAAGTCCGCCCCGTCCGGCGGCCGCCCAGGCGGAGCAGATGTTTACCGGTAAATTGTCGGCCGGGGGAGACTTTTTTGGGGGCGATCCTATAATGGGAAGACTTTTTATAAGGCCGGAGATATTTTAATAAGGGGGCATATCAATTCCGTGATTATCTCTTCCCCTGCGGATTTTTCATGGAAAGACATTTTAATGTGACACCAGCGGCCTTATGTCTGTCTCTCTGTCTGTCCATACATTGTGGGCAGCAAGCAAGCGACACCGAGCTGCTGCTGCTGCTGCACTGATAGCAAAGCAGTATGATCGTTTGATCGCATCATACGACCGACCGACCGACGTCGTCGCTAGCTGCGCTGACTACAACATCATTATCATCATCATCAGCAGCAGCAGCAGCATGACGATGACGTCACAGCGTGCTAGAAATCTCTACATTGCAGAATTTTTTCCCATAAATTTTGTCGATTTTCGGTTCGCTATTAGGATCTCATCGTACCATTCGGCAGCATGTAGATTTTTTCACTTTTTCAATTGTTTTTTTTGCAGTGATTCAGTGTTCGTGTTTTATCGCTTCTCGTCTTTTATTATAAAAACGTCACCGTAACTGCTTGTCGTAAGCCTGTTGTGCTGCATGTTTGTTTGCAGTTTGTTAAATCAGTAAGATTGATTTATTGATTGATTGATTGACATTCTTAGACTCAAGTCATTTCTTCGTCATTTTGATGCTAGTTTTTTGTTTTTCTTAATTTGCTGGATCGATAATTTACATAAATGTATTTTAATGCTATTTTGCACTAAGACAATGTTGCCGATGTTAATAATAATAATGATGACGTTGCCCGCTCTTACAGTTACAAAGAGCCACAAGCGTGCTAATGAAGACAGTCTGTTGTTAGTTCACGACGGAATGAGGATGGTAGTTGACCGAGAGCGACTGAAAACGCAAGACCTGACATCGCGAGACCATCAAAATTGTGGAAACTGACATAGCGGGATGGTGTCGCGTTGTCAATTCTCGCGATTTCAGTGTCCCCGTTGACAGTCGCGTGGCGGTGCCGGTGTAACAGCCAATTTTTACACCCCTGACTGAAGTTACCTCCTGGGTAAAAACTGGCTAGCCCAGACTTACTCCCAGGGTATATATCGGCTAGCTAAAAGTTACCCTGCCCAGCCAGTTATTACCCTCCTCAGCTGTTGAAATAGTTGTAGGCCCAGTCTTATTGTGAGC
>Ga0056128_1001622_pt1 | contig 25478 bp, 12 predicted proteins | sample WorMetLIZISLAND2_FD_71113 | JGI IMG/M metagenome (GOLD analysis project Ga0056128, IMG submission 71113) | Marine gutless worms symbiont microbial communities from Max Planck institute for Marine Microbiology, Germany - Olavius geniculatus... ... | reverse complement strand
CTTGAACAGAGCTAGAAAGCTAGAACGTAAAGTGTCAGTGTTAAGAGAGTTCCAAACGGCAGGAGCAGAGTATCGGAATGCGCGGTCAGCAAAGTGAAGTCTGTGAAGCAGCGGTATGGCTGAAGAATGGAGGTGATGTGTAGATTCTCAAAGTCTGATGTGGTGGGCTGATGGCTGAGGTTGACGTGTTGCGGATCTTGTGTGTGAGAACGAGGAGTTTGTAGTTGATGCACTGACGAACTGATAGCCAGTGTACGAACTGTTCCAGTAGTGGCTGAGATGGTGACTGTCGCGGAGCCTGCGGAACGATTCGTGCCGCGGTGTTCTGCATGCGCTGCAGCTTCTGAATACTGCTGGCTGGGGCATCGTGCAACACAGCGTTGCAGTAGTCCAGCCAAGACAATATTTGTATAAAAACCGAGAAAGTAGGCTAACTTTGTTGATGTTCATTTGTATATTTTATAAATGTTTCAGAAATGCTGGTTGTTGTGTTGACTATTTCTGGCTTTGCTATTGTCTGCTAAGAGTGACTTAGAAATATGATGAGTGAGGGCGATGCTTTTTTGACGTGAAAACATATGCAAACATTATTGAAGCACTAAAAGGTTACTTGTTAGAATCTGAATGTAGCGACAAAATTCACAACAGCACGTGATATTTTACTGTGCAAATGTCTTAACCTCTGTAAACCCACTTTCTTCACATTCAGAAGACGATGTAGTATGCACACTATTTTCTGTCAGCCTATTGGCTGCTCCTAGCTTCGTCTTCTCTGATCATTAACATGGATGGATTTTGTCTTTGCAGTTATTGGTTTAATTGCTTGTAACTGTGAGCTAATGTTTATGAGTGGTGGTTATACATCTTGTGCCATTACTGTGCATAGGCCTGTGTAAAATAGTCGTAAATGGCACAAGAGGTCACGTTACCATCACAAGCCAGAGACCGTTAAAGTCTTGTGTATAGTCGTGGTTGAAACATGTCATTGTCATCTGAGTGTTCATATTTTCTCATCCTTTTCATTATATGGTGTTCGTGAAATACCAGTCAAAGTTGTGTCGGCTTGCAGTGATAATCATGAGCTTGCAGTAGCAATAGTTACTGTTTTCTTCATTTCGTAGTGTTGGCAGCACTTGTGTGATTAACACGTTGTGTCTGATAAATGTGGTTGCCTTACACTGGGCCCGCTTATGTACTTGCATGGGTGATCATAGTGATATGTAACCAGCCAGCCACCCAGGTCAACTCAGCCTGGCCATCCCTCATGCGTAGGCGTAGCCTATCAGGGAAAGCTGGCGCGTAAACAGGCACATCCCGTGATGCGTTAGTCTCATGTTCGTGGTCTCGCAGTGTAAGCTTACTTAGGAATATAGGATTTCATAATAAATTTACCGTAAAACTGCTGATACAAGCCGGGTCTCATATAGTAGCCGGGTCTCTAATACAAGCCGGGTCTCCAAATATATGGACATTGGACATCCAAGTCGTTGTTGTTGTAAGAGTACTAGCAGTTGTAGTTGTAGTAGTAGTAGTGATTAGTTGTATGTGCAGTAGTCTTATACAGTCGCTCCAAATTGTATTGAAATAATAGTACTGCGCACATTAGCCATAGAAAAAGTGTACTACCCTGGTATGACAGGTGGACAATTTAATAGATGCTGGGTCTCGAATACAAGCCGGGTGCCTAAGTCAAATGTTCTAATATAAGCCGGGGGCTTCTATTAGCAGTTTTCAGGTACACACACAAACACAATGATAGGCTACTGCGTCGCTGATGTGAAAGATTTAAAAGATCACGTTGGTAGAGTTTGCAAACACACGGTAACCTTAATCTGGCAGCGCATTTGCTATCTGGAAGTCTGCTTGTGCTGTATGACAAAACACTGTATGCGGTTCATTATAACTTTACAAACTTGTAAGCAAAAATGAACTGTGCTATCAATTTCTTCATAAACGGATAATTTTAATACCAGAGAATTTCAGTACCAATTCCGTATACATCTGATCAATCACAGTAGCTTTTGTGAAATTTCGTTTTTTCCGCTGTCGACTTGCAGCTTTCTCAAAAGACGCGTTTTATTTTGTAACGCGTATTTCGTAAGGTATTGACATTGTAGAACACTTGTACCGTTTGATGCGGCGCGGCCAAACGCCGAGACCGACCGAAAGCCAATTTTACGATACAATAAGGCCTACGTTAAGCGTTTTGTTTAGAAGCTTTGCTTGCGATGGGCCAGGTTGTTCCTTAATTTGTGCTCTGTGCTGGACATATGGGGCCTCAGAAGCTGGTTGATTGTACAGGGTGCGGCAAAAAAGTACCCCCTAAAGTTTTTCGCCGTTTTCTCAGCAACCGTTTAGCATTTTAATCTGGAATTTTACAGATTTATTTCTGGAATTGTTCTACGCCTAAATGCCAAACAAATTTTGATTCCATTGAAAAATGACGAAGTTATATAGACTTTTTAACATGACCGCCTACCGATTTTTCTGCGTTAATAGCATCGCTGAAACAAGTCAAACAACACAGTTAGGCCTAACTAATGATCAGATGCCAGATTTCCGTTGTCACTATGAATGTTCGAAGTGTCCACCGACAGCTCCAAGCTCCAATACAAGCCTTCAGTCGCTTAATTTGAGAAGTCTTTCACCGTATTGTCGATCGGCCAATGTGATAGGTTGCCCCAGGTAAGCTGAAGCGATTCCTCGAGTTCAGCGATTGTTTTCGGCTTTGTTTTAAGCTTACGGTAAGCCTCCAACATTGCACATCACCCGTGATAGTCCACTGGGTTTGTATTCGGCGAATTTTGTGGCCATTGGTTTTTGTGATGAAACCTGGACAGTTGGCCCTTCTGTGCGCTGCGCGCTGTGTGTGCTGGCATGCCATCCTGCTGGAAGATGAATCCGGTGGGCAGCTGGAGATTGATTTAAAAGAACGATAATTTAGTGATAATTTATAAAGAAAATGAATTACTGTTTGTCAAAGCGTCACTGTGACGTCATCGGCAATAACGTGGTAGCCGGTTTTTGAAAATTAAATAGCATTCTCAGCCTATAATTTTGTCGTTTTTCAACAAAATCACATTTCACTTGGCAGATAGATGTAGAACGTTTCCGTAAATAAGCCTGTAAAATTTCAAATTAAAAAAAACAGTTGCTGAAAAACGGCGAAAAACTTTAGGGGGCTACTTTTTGCTGCACCCTGTATATAGCAGATGATATGACTAATAAGGTGATTGTTAGCGGCTACTGTTTGCTCAACTTTGATTGATGGTGAACTGAACAAGGACTATTGGCGCCTCGCACTATATTGTAGGCAAACAGTAGCAGGTGCATTGCACACTAGGCCAGCCACGTCTGTCTGATTGATGTCTCAACAGTAGCAAGTTAGCAACAGCACGCCAGTGATAGTCGATTGGCGTTAATAGATCTGCAGTGCTTTTGCACGCATGCACACGAAACTGATGAGCGCTTCGTGCAATTCAGTGTCGGAACCTTCAACCATGGTCGCAGTATCATAGCCGAATGGCCTACTGTTAGAAGCGCTGTGAAATTGGTTAAGTGAATAATCATACGGTTTAGAAAAACACGTTTTACGATCGAATTTAGAATAGTTTGCTCGCGAGATCGTTTTGATTACCGATGTACGAAAAGCGCAGTAAAGGTTTCAGACCTCCGATCTTCGCGGGTTTTCTACTCCAAGGGCAGAAGGTCGAGCCCCCCCCCCGCTTGCTTCGTGCTTGAATACCATTGATAGCACTTTCAAAACCTGCTTGTAGCTCTGAGCATACTTGCGGTGAGATAGATGGATATTTTATTATTTTTATGATAACATTAAAATATCAGTCTGATATTTTTGGACGGAGTGAGCGTTTTTCCGAACGAACGAAAAAATCAATTGGAAAGCAGTCATAGCCCGCAGGTACCTCTGCCAAGGCAAAGCTATTCGCCAGTGGCATCACCATCTTCGGTTTCGCAATGGTTCCCTTATGCCCCATTGAAAGCAATGTTAACGAAAATTTCAAAGTGATCCAGAATCCAGGATTTCAGCCGGATCACGTCCAAAATTGAATCACTGGTAGTTTGTGCCATGGCCGACAAACCCTCAAAATTTCAGAAAGGTCCGTCCATAACTTTTCGAGTTATCTTGCAGACTCGCAGACAAACAAACAAAAACCGGCAAAAACATTACCTCCTTGGCGGAGGTAACTAGCAACGTCACCGCTAAACAAGATCAATAAATCTGTGGTAATTACTCGTGCAGAGCAGCGCGCTGACCGCTACTTATGCTATTTGATCTCGGTGTCGGTAGCTGACGGCGAGGTAGACCTAGTCAAGTTAGCCGTTGTCCTAAGGACACCAGAAACCGCCCACAGCGTTCGAGCGACTGACGTAGGTGGTAATTATAGAAGTTCTAATTACTACCTACGTCCGTCGCTCGACGGAGTCTGATAGTCTTTCATACTAGATTCATTTACAACGGATATCTTTCACGGACTTTTCTCGATATATTGCTCTAATTTATTTTGTTGTACGTTTTTTCTTGCTAATTTTCCGTTGTTAAGCTTCGTTGTGTCTGTTCGTCAAATTCAACGCAACCACTGTTGTGTCGTTGTGTTTCGCGCTTTATTTTTAAGTCTGTAGTTTTTAACATTGCTAATTTTGAAAACTTTGTCAAAAGTGATACTTTGAAATAAAGTTTAGGATCAGTTTACGGGTCATTTGAATGTTCTCTCCGATTTTTTCATGTTCGTGTTTTTTTTGGTTTTTTATTCGTTAATGTTTTGTTTGCTTTCGTGCAGACTACTAACTCGGACACTTTAGCTCACAGCCTTACTGTTGCGTCAAATCGAATTGCTTTTATCGGCGAGCGGAAAATGTTTACTATTTCGCAGTGTCATTTCAGTATTAGCTAACTTTTTCAATGTTTAATTAATTTTAACGAATGACTCAAAGAATTAATTAATCGAATAAAAAACATTTTCAAGGTTTTGAAAAACAAAGTTTACATATCCAGGATTTTCTATTTGTGCTTATTTATCATCGTTCCTTGATAGACAAGTTTTTGCAGAACGACAAACGCTACGGTGACTATAGCTGCTGCACGAGGCAGCTCGTTGTTGGATACTTCGAAAGCCGTGATGCGTTAAGATAGTATACATCATACAAGTAGCCCGCCTATAGAAGAGTTTGAGCGGTGCGCTTTGAACCGAACGAAAACAGCGCAAAAGGTCAAACACCGACAGGACAGATTTCTGACTTCGGGTGACCTCACATCTGTCGCGTCGCGTCTGCGATTAGGTTTGTACGTGTTTTCTAATCATCGGCCCTGTCTCACAGTAGGTGGCATTCGCGTGTGGTCGGCCGCTGCTGCAGTGGGTGAATAACAATAGCAATAATAATAATATAATAGGGGGCATACGACAGATTCTACGACTGAAACAATTTTTTATCGCAGCGTAGATGCTAGGTTTAATGTCAGTAACTGTTGTAAGTTGAATGTAAAAAAGAAACACGGATGGCGCAGAAAGTGAGCTACGAAGTTTAAAAAATATTTTTCCATATATTTACTTTCATTCACTTACGTTCTGATCAGTGGCGGTTTTAGCCCGCAATGTCTGGGGGAGCACGGTCCCATGGCGAGCGCGGTAGCGCGAACCTAATTGAAAGTGTCCTAATATGGGCCCCTTAAGGAAAAATGGGTCTGACATCAACAATTTTTACATTATTTTGCTAATTTTTGCTGCAGTGTTTTTGTCTTAGTCCCTGCTAGGTGATACCACCATAAAAGTATTATAGGACAAATTTATCGGAGTCAATAGTGCCCATATTAGGCACATACGTACGCCTAATATGGGCCTCCTAAGTTTTTATTTTGGGTAATACTAAAAAATTATATTAACTGCGTTACACGTAAAACAACCTGTATTGTGACGGTAAACTGAGGCAGCTAAGCCCTCTAAAATAATGTCAAATAAAACAACTTTAACAGGGGTATAGCGAATAAAACAGTGATCCTTGCTCAGCCAAAAGTGATACAAAAATGGGAAAGATATGATTGTAAAGTGTCCTAATATGGGCACCTCATTTCCAATTGATTAGTTAGCCTGTCTTTTAAGCAGGGTTCCTATTATGGGCCCTGTGTAATTCATAAGTCAAGTCGTATTCCCTCATATTAATGTACATTGCCACGTGAATCCCCCTCTTACGAACATTCTAACGTATACGTTGAACAGTAAGATGGTAGGCCTATATGCGTGTGGTCAGGGCGTGGAGACGATGGGGTGTCTCAGATCAAGAAGACAAAACGGCTATTAAACTTCAAAGTTTTGCGCACAAAGCTTAGATGCCACACGCAGAAACGCAAGTCGCCGCATGCGCCAATGAAAGACCGGATCGGACCGGGCCGAAAGTGGATTATCATTGTGCCGTGAAATGTAATCATCAGTCTTCGCCGCCGTTGCGTCGTCGACTCGTCGACTTCTAAACCGGTGTGCTGAGCCGGTGCGTCTAATTTACGGCTGGTACCAAGCCCCCGAGTCCATTGTTGAGTCATGGATTGTTTGACCGTGTTTGACCGCGCACGTGTGCACCGCCCGCGTTGACACTCTCCTGTCCAGTGCTCTGTCATCGTTAATTTTCGCTCATAATTTTTGTCGAAGGTTATACTTGATCGTATACAATTTGGAATTTTCTGCAACTTCCTGTAGCCTAGCGTATAGAATACGCTCTTGAAAACTTTTTTATTAATCAAATTTGTGTTTTCAGATAATGCTCACCAGTTACCGGTAAAGTAGTTGTAGACCCCTATTAAGTGGATTGAATTATACGTTTTATTGCTGCAAATTAAGGTAATGTATGTTATGCGAAACCGCTATAAATAAGTACCGGTACTGAATAAACTTGTACGGTTCAGACACTGCTTCAGACACTACATGAGCTATAGCTCATGTAGCCTACAATGCTCGAGCACACCACGATTGCACACACGGAGTTATCGATCCGTTATACCACTCCAGACATAGTTGTAGAGATAAACGATATGAGTGCGACAGACGCGATGATACCGGAAATGTAGGTCCATTTTTTCTCGGTGTCTTACCCTCGAGTCCCGCGCCTGCAGTGATGACTGATTGTTACGTTCAGTTGCAGCAGCAGCAATCACACGGCAGATGACGCAGTGCGCTGCTGGTGGCCATCTGTCACTGAGACCGCCGGTGACGCTGTATCAGACAGTGACCAGTTCATAGGTGAAGAGGCGTGTACGTCGTGTGTTGCACTACACGCGCAATTTGTTCAACCCTCGGGGCCGACACTTTCAACACGTTGTCTGTCCATGTTTCATCGTTAGCGCAAGGAGGTTAAGATGATAAAGCTGTCACAAAGAAAAGACTGCACTGTAGTGGGCACACTTTCTGGTCATTCCTTTTACCGATTGCATGGAATTTACTGCGACATAGGGGCTTACTCGTACTGTCGTGACGTTGGGTTGCAATGACAGTTGCCAGGTGTAGTGCTAAGGTAATATTTTTATTAGACTAACACAACAAACGCAGTATGGTTTTAAAGTGTAAACCAATGAATAAATTAGACAAAAAGTTTCTTTTCATGCAATACACACAGTAGACGAACTTGGTAATGTCTATGATGTATGTACTGTGTTAGTGAATTTATTCGAGTAGGCCTAAAATGTGTAGTGCGCCATACTGATTACAACGTGAAAGCGCAGCTGCGCAAGTACAATACCATGCAATAGCAAGAAACCCAGCTATCGCTAGGATAGTCGACCGTACTGGTTGTCAGTGACCTTCAAAGTCATCCAAGGTCGCTAGGGGATTAGTCATAGTAATACTGGAACAAATGCATTGTTCTATACTTGTGAGCTTTGGCCAGAACGTCGACAAACACTTCATCTATTGAGTGACAATCGCGTAGTCGTCGCGGTTATGTTAGACAGTCTTCCTCGTCGCATGCTGGGATGTCTGCTATAGCAGGTGCTTGCCCGCAGTTTGAGACCGACGGACACGTGACCGCCGCCAGTACTGCCGGGATATGTTTACATCGGGACATTGCTGACACGTGCCAGCGTCTTTCTTATACCAGTGAACGACCGCTGAATCGACGACGTTCGTTCGTACCTCCCGCCTGGACGTTCAGCTCTCGTTTCATCGTCTTGACCGATCGTGTTCTGCTCTACTCCAGCTGATGGCTAATTGTCGACGTTTTGTCTTGCCGCAAACTTCAACTTACCATTTCCAGTTCAACATGACTGTCATCTGCTCATCGACTTCAGTTCCTCGTGTTTAAAATTTAAATATAAGTGAGTGATTCTGATTATGCTAATTTAAGGCTGGTACTGCTGCTGCCATTACATCTTTTTTCAAAGTCTGATTTATTCTGTCGACTATTTGATGCATTTTAGAGCCCGAGGGTCAGTTTAAGCTTATCGTAGTGAGTCGTCGTTCCAGCCTCCCATGCACTCCCTGAAGTCATATCTATTCATCATCACGCCCAGAGGACATGCTATTAATGACAGACTGCGCGTGCCGACTGCCCCGCCACGGGTGCTAACTTCTGATAGAAATTACTAGAAAAGCGACTCGGCGGGTTGATGCCACTATGCAGTTTTCGTAGATATATGAGGGTGCGGAGTATGGTCCAAAAGCCCTACCATGCAGCTCGGACAGCCGGACAAAAAAATTTCTTCTCTAACTTATATCAAGCGAAGTTTGCTAAATATTAGTTTTAAACGAAAATGTCACAAAATTACAATTTTTGGGCAAAACGTGCCAATAAAATGGTTTTTTTGGAATTGGTAAATATTTTGCAAAAACATTGAAAAATTTACAGCTTATTTACTTCACTGTATAAACAGTGGCGGTTCTAGCCAGCAATATCTGGGGGCACGGCCCCATGGCGAGCGCGGTAGCGCCAGCCTATAAGGAGGGTCTGGGGGCAGAGCCCCCAGCGGGGTTTAGGGGCAGAGCCCCTGGTCGGGGGTCAGGGGGCGAAGCCCCCCCTGAAGCTGAAGCACTTTTGATTTTCAGACTTTTAATGGAAGCCGCAAATTTGCCCACTTTTCTAAAATTTGGAAACGCAAATAAATCACATATTTGTGTTATTTTTGCAAAAAATAATGGGTGGCCACGAAACTGGGAGGGAGCTGGAGCAAAACTGGGGGCCTGTGCCCCCGCGGTCCCTGCCTAAAACCGCCACTGTGTATAAAGTGGTCGAATGTATATGTACTACTGTGCAAAAATTAAGGCTTAGGCCCCCTAAAGCATCTTTAGGAAGGGGCTTACAATCCGTATTTATATAGTAACGAGCGGTTAATTGAAATTGAAATAGTTGAAAGTAAATATAAATGTGTCAATAAATAGTTGACTGAAAAAAATCTGTTATTAGACTTAAATACAAATACATTTTTTGCAGATACAGACACATTTTTGTTTATTTTTTTGTCACTTTAATATACAAGTTCTGAAAATTTATAGAAACTCAGATTACAAAATAGCCCGGTTTATTGAATCACATCGAAATATCTACATCATTCGTTCAAAAAAAACAAACCGTAATAATATACGATTTTACGAAAAAAGTATAACGTTTTTGGCAACAATAATTAGTAAGTTACATGTACGTAACTATAAACATTGCACGATATAAACAAGAATCGAAGCGAGACGATGACAAAATATATGATACATCGTAAGGCTCTCCGTGGTGCCAAAGTTGAATTCAGTCGCTATATACGCAAAACACAGGTCACGATACAAAAATCTACCGACAAGCAAAGTCTGCGACGGCATTAAAATGACTAGATGTTAGTCTAAAAGTAATCAGCAGTCACGGCAACTATTTGCCGTGCGCCATTGTTACTTAATCGCCTTAAATGTGCCAGAAAACAACTGTTTTCTTAGCATTAACTATCGCCAATAAAAATGTTTTTGTTATTCACTAGCCCTGTTCGGAGGTTTATCGGGCATTTCAAAAACTGATTTTTTTGTGGTCTGTATATTTTTGCAGTCAGTATATAACATATTTAGGGTTGTGATGCGGCAGTGATCCGTATAGCTTGTAACTGACGGTTATTTGTGATTAAATAGGATTAACGATTTGTTCAAATCTACAGCTAATGGAATTGAGTGTAATTGAGTGTAAATCATAATTATGATTTTGTATGCATTTATCACAGTCCAGAACAGGTTTACTACAAAAAGATGTAGAAACCAAATTAAATAAAAAATCTATGCAAAGGCACCATCACTGGTTAATGAAGTCAGGATGACGCAAACTCCATGTAGCTAACCTTTCACCATAATTAAACACTATATTATGGTAAAAAATACACTTTAATAAATGCCGTCATTTAATGTAAACTAGGCCTATATCACAATCGTTTATAATACATAGCCATTACATAAAATTCGAATAATCATTATAATCTTACGACTCTAAAGAAGACCGAACTAAAACGTTTCGAAAATATGGTTGTAACTTAAGCAAATTTTGGCAGCATGCTAACCACGGTAACGACGAACTCTCAAAGAATAACGACTGTTTGTGTTTGTAGCAAAAGCCTACAAATTTACTGGACGACTTGGAGAATGTTTTTAGCCCGCAGATAAATGAATGCCAGTAAAAATGTCTCGTTGGACGAAAATGCAGTGCGTAGAAACAGTGGTGTTGTTAGATTCAGTAGAAAGCGTGGACGGGTGGATCAGCAATAAAAAAGGATTGGTCAGAGTCGTGGTCAGAGACCGTGTCGAAGTCAATGTCACTCAGAGTCAGCTGTAGTGTGGTGTCTTCATAGCCGGAGTCGTTCAGATCACACTCGCCAGGCGGCGGTACTGATGTCTGCCGTACGTCGACCTGCCTCCCCGGCTCATGATGTGCGACGCTCAGCGGATGTGACGCCACTGTATGTGACGTCATCGGCGCGCCGCAACAGTCGTACACGTCAGCGTCGCTTCTGGCGGCTTGTCGCTGAAACGCTAGCGCCATCTCGCACCCGTAGTTCGACCGACCGCCGACTTCGTCACTGAAAGACAAACGCGCCGTAAACTGACGACAACTGTCGCCGCGTAGCGCAGCCAGCGGCGCAGGCTTGAAGGACTCCGGCGGCGACCAAAACGCATAGCGGCACGGGCTGGACGAGCCGTCGTGACGTGTGATCAACAGCTGTCTCGGGTTCAAATGCATGCAGGCGGCGATCAGATTGACGGTGTTCTGCGAGAGACCAGCGGTCAGTGCGCGAGCGAATGCCACGTGATCAGGGCTCCTTCCGGTCGACAAGATGTCAGCAAGAGCCGCGATGTAGTTACGCGCCAGTCTCAAAGTCTCAATCTTGGACAGCTTTTGCTGCTGCTGCTGCTGCTCGTGGTGAGGATGTAGATGGGGTGTAGAACGCGAGCCGCAGGGCACGTGCGCACGCAGTCGGTCCAACGCGTCGTTTAGTCCGTGCATCCGATTTCTCTCACGTGCATTCGCTTTGACGCGCCTTACCTGCAGTGCAAACAACGAACACATTTTATCACACCTGATTGATTTTGTTCACAAAAAAAGTGACACAGGTTGTAGGCAAATACGAATTACGCAGCATTACGTAGGGAAAAGTGAAAAATAAATCAAGCCGCGAGAGTAACATTAATAACGGTGGTCAGAGCGTCAGATTAAACACGACCAAAGAAACTGTTGAAACAAAATTTTCTCTAGATAACAACGTTCTACATTTTTGACAATCTGCGGAACGTTTGTCAGAAATACCAGACTGTCTATTTAACATACATCAGTCGACAATAATCACAATAGTAACTAACTGACTTGACACAGTTGATACACAGGGGCTTATAGACTAGCAAAAAAATGTAACTGATATAATAATATATTATTTATAACTAAAAATACGTTCTGTGGAACGAGGTATCTGTCCCATTGCCACGCTATATAGCCGAACAGCTACGTATAAGGGAAAAGTAAGTGCAAACAGGTCGCACTTATCTTTCACGGGGGCCGAGTTATGGTCAACTTTGTCCCAAAATTCGTTGCCATGGCAACAGAGATCGGCAAAAAGAAATTTAAATGACACCATGGGATAGCGCGGGCCCGAAAATAGGGAGGTAGGTGCAAACAGCGCACAATTATCTTTCACGGGGGTCAAGTTATACCGCTTTGAAATCTCCATTGGCTGTGATGCAAAATTTTGCAACATTTAAATGGTTGCTATGGCAACAGAGGTCGTTAGGGGGTAAATTTAAATGACACCGTAAGATTGCCCGATCCCGAAAATAGGGAAGTATAGGTAAACACAGCGCGCAATTATCTTTTACGGAGACCGAGTTACACCGCTTTGAAATCTCCATGGGTCGTAATGCAAATTTTTAAAAATTGGGAGTAAAATAGGGGAAGGAATTATCAGATTTTTATCCCAAACAAACTCGATCTTACTTTTCGGGCTCCAAATCACTGTGCAAAATTTCATCACAATCGAATCAAAATTACGGCCGTAGGAGTGTTTACAGACAGACTGACAGAATGACAAAAGTGATTTTATAATCTGTTCCATGATATGCTATAGCAATGTCACAGATATAATTGTAAAACGTCGAAGCGGATAATTCGCCTACCGCTAACTCACACAAATGTTCGACCTTGCTGTGATCTTGACTTTGATTCCATGACCTTAAAAACTTAACCATTTGTCTAACTTTTGAACAGAATATATGCATGTGCATGTATGCTTTTCAGCATAAACCTGTATGATCCACCGTGACACCGAACCGAATCGCGACACCGTGACACCTTTTTACTTTGGTCGAGGCACATAAATTAATACAAATATACACTGTAGTTATAAGCGATACCGTACATATGAATGTACAGCGTAATACTTTGACTTTGGCGAGGCGCGCTTTTGTCATCGGTTGTTTCTTTGGTCCACGTTTCTTTGGCGCGCCCGAGTCCACGTCGTTGTCGTCGTCGTTTTCCGTTGTACTCACTTCCAGTCCCGCCAATGGTGACGTCATAATGACGTCATCGTCACAGATCGGTGACGTGGTGCTGTCGATGTCGGGTGAAAATATGACGTCATACGCGTCGTTCTCGTCGCCTCCGCCGTGTGTCGCTAGTATCGGCATCTCTGCTTGCACATACACACACACAGTTCACATACTATAGGTATGACGGCAAAGGTGTGATGACGATGCATCTGCTTATTCTGCATTCTTATTACATGTCAGTCACTTGAGCATCGTTCAGGTACAGCATCTGTAGTTTTGCTAATTGACATCGGATATCACACCGCAATGCTTGTCATCTATTCAAAGCATTCGAATACGTAAGTAAGTAAATTTGTAGGCCTATAACGCCCAATATCAGTGAGAAACCCCGATAAATCTGAGGCGATGGGGGTAGGTTGGGAACAAAGCGAGATTGTAGAAAATTACCGTGAGGTGGCGACGTAAACGACGTATGGATTGATAAATGTGAACATCCAACTTTAGGGCGAGTATTTCCTTTACGTTACGCGAGTTACGGCTGGTTTTTAATACAAAGAATTACAGTAAATTCAGACTTAGTTAATCTCAGTTCATATTTATCAATCTTACTTAACGATTTGTTTTACTGTTTGTTTTGCTGCCTTTAACGATGGACGACGATTTTCTGCGATGCCCGTGAACGACAGTACAAGTAGTGGCGTGTTATGGGTCCGCTGTCGTTTGTCGGTGCAATTTCGTGATTGTCCGTTGAGTGAAGTACACGACGTCACGTCAGCAACTAGTCACTGTGTAATCGTATTGCTTGTTGAGACAGTCAGTCATCATCTTGTCTCCTGTCACTGGCAAGCGATCACTGTTTGTGTTTCATTACATTAGTTGCAGAGCGGACGGCGTCGCTGTCGTGACTGACTGAGGCAATAAACTGTCAATTATTTCCGCATCGCTCTTTCCGGGAGATTCAACTACTGGACTAGACAGCAGAAGTCAAAAGCTAATTTCTCCAATCGTCACAGATTTATAGCTCCCCGCGCATGAACATACTGTAGATTTTCTGCCGTTGTTTGCTCCGAATTTTGAATTTCATATTTTGCAGCGGGTCGTTTTGCTTGAGTTAACGAATAACGAAGCAATAGGCACAATTACACAAGTGCCAAAACATACATACAATAATTTATTATGTTGCCCTTACAGTTTGCCCTTATCAGTTTGTATTTCTGAATATCACACTGCATTTAAAAAAAAGTTTCAAATTTATAATGATACAGTTTGTGTTAGCTTATGCAAGTGCAATTGCCTCTTATATTCGTAATTAGCATAATGTTTGTTACTTGCTCCTTTCTTTGATAAATCTTTGCATTACATATTTGTTTTGTTTTACTTCACAAGTTTTGTTTTAATCATTTTTATCGAACTGCTGGTAGGGGCCTAACTTGTGATTAAAAGCATCGTGCAGATATTCCGCAAATGTTCATGCCTGAATTTAATTTATCTGCAAACGGACTCAGAAAAAAATTATATCAATAATTTATTAAATTTAAGTTCATTAAACACAATATTAATTACATTATAAATTCTGAACTATAAAGCAGAAAAGTCGTAACGTGATAACAGATCTGCAAACGTACCTCGCTGTCTTTGCTATAGACACTTCTGACAGCAGAGCGCTTTCTTTCAAGTTCGTTTTCTTGCAGTTATCTGCTGCAGCTCAAACGCTTTGCTGTTGTTGCGCTAGCATCAGTGACGTCACTGATGCGGAGCGAGTGCTTTATACAGGCAGCAGCTCGAGTCATCAGCGGATGTCGCCATGGCAACGGCCAGCAGCAGTAGCAGCAGTCCCAGTACCGAGCTTCGTCCTGATTGGTCAGAACGCAGCAGCTGCAACGTGCATGCAAGTTCATCTGATGCTGTTACCGCACACAGCAGCTTTCATTCATCGCTTTATTTATTAGACATCTATAGATATCCTTCTCATGTACTAGCAATATAAACTAATGGAATTGTTCTTGGACAACTTGTTAGCCAAATAATGGTACCACGATAATGGTAGTACTGTTATTACAACTATACGCAATCATGTACCCAAACCAGCCTTATTTCATCAAAATGCTGCGATACGATAAGAGAAGATGATTTTAATGTGCGCTCAAATACTCTTGAATGTGGTGGGCCTATTCGTCCTTTTAGTCTACCGCAAAGTTGGTCACGTGTAGATTCTATTTGACGCGAACCAACCAACCCAGCTGATAAACTAGAAACTACATAAACATAAACAAGCAATTAAGTACTTTAAGCAAACTAGTTTAGACCCAGAATAACAACAACAGTCAACAGGCTAATCCAAAAAACGCAAAAGATGGTCTAGCAAACGGCACAGCTGATGATAAACTAAAAAGCGCTGGTTGTGCAAAGCTATAAAAATCTGAGAGATCCGAATTTCAGTTTACTATCCACTTTTCACATCGACACTGAAAACGTTTAATTCGCCATAAAGCCGTAGTATCAAAAATGAAATTAAACTAGACATGGATACAAACAAATTTATATCGTAAAACTAAACTAAATATAAATTAATTTACAAACATAATAATTAATAGGGAATAAGAATAAAGCTAACAACGAAATCTCACAACGGCATTTTTTCTAGCAAAAATCCGTGAGCGTTACAGGCGTATGCAGATGAAACTTGGCAGTTGTACTAAACCAGTAATTGCTTTTAAAAAAGAAATACGACTGCCTGCCGTGATTAATATACGGACAGATCAATGAAAAATCTTTCGTGAGGCAACGCAATTTATTTACTCAGCGCTCGTCGTTAGCGTCGCCGGTCATAAACCAACCCTATAAATATTAACGACATTTTTTGTCGTCGTTCGGGGGAGGGGCGGCTGATAGAAAGAACGGAACCTCGTAGATAGGTGGCGTGATCAGTTGTCATGCAAAATTCAACACCTCCACGTCGGTCGAGATCAAGCTAGGCATTGTATGCAAGCACTTGTCGTTTTAACTTTCGCCGACCTGGCGCTGGTGGCTCCGCCTCGCGAGCATCTAGCGAGCACTCGGCCACCTGTCGCCATCGAGCCGTTCCGAGCGACCAGTACCGGTGTCACATTAAAATGTATCCCCCATGAAAAATATGCCCGGGGTGACATAATCACGGAATTGATGTCTCTCCCTTACTAAAATATTGCCGGTCACATAAAAAGTCTCTCCCAATTATAGTATCGCTCCCAGAAAAGTCTCCCCCGGCCGACAATTTACGGCCGCCGGGCGGGGCGGATTTTTGCCGGTAAATTGTCAGCCGAGGAGACTATTCTGGGGCGATCCTATAATGGGACACCTGTCCGGCCATTGTCGACCAACTTTAATGAATCCATTAGCGGCGCCTGGGCGAGGTACTTGGGCGAAACTCGGGGCAGTGCCGACCATTGTTGTTGTTGTGCGTGAGCGATTGTAGATGCTGCTGCTGCTGCTGATTCGGCACGCGACTAGAACATAGAACAAAGACGATGCAGATCACGATTGAAAGATCACTTGCATGCAGTGCTGCGGTCGGCCAGCCGCCACATCAAAGTTTCCTACGGCTCCCGGTCGCACCTCGACATTAACCATATCCACTGGGTCCTATCAGCGTCCTGGAAACTTGACACTTCCGGGCCAATCACAACCGAGTGAAGGCTATACTGCCAGAAATTATAACAGGCCATAAAATAATTAAAAATGCAGATGACGTTGTTGCAGTCATACGGTCGAGAAGGTTTAATTATTTTTGTCAATTAATTAACTCTAGAGGCCTACATTACAATTTGCCGTTAGTAGGCTTATTGGTAATCTTTATTCACCAACACAGTGTGGTAGAAAACAAAACAAAAATACGTAAAACAGTTACTGGGCTATAGCATATCACAGACACACATAACCTTAACTATAAGAGTATTCTAACAGCTTAACGTACAGCGTTAAAGTTCAAGTTTGTTTACTAATTGCAGTGAGGTAAACCAAATGTACAGTATATCCCCACACACGTTTCTTTCTATTTTCAGCTTAGTTAATATGGTTTATTCTATTTTACTTCATTTTTGACCATAGTGTATATCCGTTTCTACCATTTACGTAAATAAAAGTTTTTGACGTGAACGTAAATTGCAGTTCGAAGTTCGAACCACTCACGCTGAACGTAAATAGTTTTGTGCAGCATACACTTCTCAGTTCAGTACCGTCTGAGAATGTTTTTTGTAAATTTCTGCGAGTCTGTTAGCGCTATCTTCATAAAGTTTTTTTTCATATTTTTCTGCTCATTATTTCGACTGATCACAGTCTGAGTCGATGTTTTTTACTTGACTTTCTCTGGCAGTCCACTTCATTTTGTCGAGTAGAATGGAAATATCTCTTGGACGGCATGATTAGCGGCAGCGGACGCCGGCAAACAATGGCATGTCGTTATTGTTAGATCGTGCATGGCGAAGGCGACCGACCGACTTTGAAGCTGTCCGTCAATCGTTCGTCCTGAGGCCAACGGATGACAAACGAGCCGGGATTTGCCAGGTCCCGTGCCGTACTGAAGGCTCTGAAGTCTTTGCTACAAATCACAGGATAAGACAGTGTGGTGCAGAATGCGTGGTTTGAAAGGAGACAGCTTGGTAGGTTGACTTTGCCGTGAGCATGTCGTATGTCTGAATGTACTCTTAGCGGCACACCAGTACATTTTTAATGTCACATAATTGATAAAAACAAAGATGGATAAAATGAAAATCGGAAAATCTTTATTCACCATCACTGGTAACACAACAAAATAATTGAAGAAGAAAATAAAAATAAACGTATACAATAATACGATAAAATCAGTCACATGACCATTGATAGGCAACAGAATTTTAACTAGCTAAGCTTACTGTAATAATATAAACACAATAAAGTCAAGGGATACAAAATAATGACGTAGAAATCTCGAATCGCGTCATTCGAATTTGCGTATAAATTTATGAACACGTTTAGGAATTATGACACTTGGTAATTCAAAAGAAAAATAGCATTGACAAGCTTCTATAATTTCAATGTTACTTGTATGAAAAAGCTTCATAAAGAAGCGGTTGACAGCAAAATCTAGTGACGAGATCTGAGATTTCACAAGCGGACAAACTTCTAGTCCGTACAAAAGAACAGGCAAACATTTAGACTAAACATCTAGATAAATCTAGATATATAACTAAATTCATTATACTTTGAATATTTAAGGCTAATGCAATGAGTAAATGAATGCAAAGTGCAGACAAATCGCTCTGCTAATCAACTGTCGAAAATTTGTCGGTACCGCTGTGGTTACAATATGTTAAATCAAGCGAACTGTAGATTACGAACGAAACGAGAAATCGATGAAGACATAGCAAACCACGCAAGTAAGGCATTCGTCAAAAACTGTAAAGAAATTAAGTTTAATTTCTATTACGAGAAATTACGAGACAAAAATAATTCGTTTTCAGCTAGCTAGTAGACAAGTCGTCTGATCTGAGGGAACAAAACGCTGAACCAGTATGCAGACTCTCACAGCAGTAACAGGTGCCGTCAGCCGAGGGCGATCAGCCAGTAGGCGTGTGGGTGGTGCGTGGGCGGCGCGGTTCACGCCTCAATGGATGGACTCGACCGTGCGTGACGCTCGCCAGCAGCAGCAGCAGCAGCCTGGCTACAGCAGCTGACCACACCGCATCAGCATCACATCACGGCGGGATGTCGATCAAAAGCATTCGTTACCGCCACCAGTCGCCGCACTACAAAGTAGACACCGGCGACGCCAGTGCGTTTGATTACGTTCTGCATAGCGCCTAGAGAGAAGACCACCGATTATGTACGCTCTATGAAAAATTAGTGCACCGTTTGACATTATAATTTGTTCTTTCCGCTTCAGTTCATATTGTTCAAAACTTAGTAAAACTCCGATTATTGCAACTCTCCGTGTAGGCCTATGCTAACACTACTGCAAAAAGTTAATGAAAATGTGTTTATACCGGCGAACGACAACTGACAAGCGTGAAAAAAAGCAAAATATTTAATGGTTCGACCAAATGTCGTGCGCATTCGTAATCAAAAAACAAAAGTAGTGCAGAAGGCAAAAAGACAAAAGTAGAGCTACAAACGTGTGCGTCAAATGGAAGGGGCGGGTCGCTAAATTTTGCGTTGTAAAAGCGAAGGCCAGCGTACTATTTGCGTCACGTTTGTTGCATTTGGTGCCTCGCTGTTCAGTGGAAGGAAAGGTCAAGAGGTCAAACACGAAGAGCTGAAGAGCGCTGCTCTTATCTTAAGAGCACTAAACGACAACGCCCACCACCAAGTGCACTTTTCTCTTCGTTTACTGCTGAAATTATGTCCCATACACATTATTAATGTAGCAGCCGCTATACAGTCGAGGTTTTTTTGTTTTATAGCACGAAATGTGTATTTTTAATATTAAATTATGCTTGGCGGGCGAGCTCTGCCATCACCACCAAAAAGCATTGCAGACAATGCTTTTTTTCGAACGGTCCGGACGAACGGTCCGTTCGAGCGGTCATCAATAACACCAGCCGTCCGTACGGGCCGCTTAACCGAACCAGCTTATAGCAGTAGGGTAGGTGTCGTATTATTGTATACGTTTATTTTTATTTTTTTCTTTAATTATTTTGTTGTGCTACCAGTGATGGTGAAGAAAGATTTTCATAGCTAGGCTACAGCACTCCCACCACTGCATGGACCAAAAACCTCTAGGCCTATAAGCAAATGATAGGGGTTTGTGGTGAAATGTGCGTGGTGCAAAATCACACTTTTCTCTAAATGCGCACTACAGCATGTACTTACTGCCGTGGCCCGTGGTTCGTGTCTTTTTCTTACATTCTTTTTTGTTTTGTCTTTTTTTTATCAATTTTTTTGTAAATTAGTCTTCAGTTATAGAAGCCCTAACTGTAATTTAGCAGACCTAGGCCTATACTTTTTGCAGGCCACCCGGTCGGTAGGTCAGTAAGATTTTATAAGACTAAAGGTAGACTGCGGTTGGTTTGTTATTTGTGACAATCTCAGTAGGCCTACAGTAATGTACTCTGAGATGCGACACATATGCCTACAAACATTGTACGACTATAGACCCAATCAAAATTTTTAAAATCAAGATGGACTAGAAGAATTTTCAGCTTATATCTGGATTAGAGAAATTACAGCAGAACGTTTAAGCTTCGACTGCTGGCAGCCTGTTAGTCGTTTACAACACAGTTTAAACTGTAAAGCTTATTTAAAAGTCAGTCATTAACAGCTGGCACAGCATGACTGTCAGTAACTCTGCTGAAATAGCATGCAGCAAGCTGTTCCAACCAAGTCAGACTGTTCGAAATTTAAAGCAAATGTGATTCTCTCTGAGTACGAAAAGAAAGATCCAATATCCGTATTTTTCGGCGGATTTTCGGCGCACAAAATTCGGTGGCGAATTCCGCTATCGGATAGGCTATGGCTTGGCGCTCTAACTGTAACCGTGCGCAGTGCTTGTAATCACCGCCACCTAGCGAATGTGATTATAACATTGACGCGATGACGTTGTGGTAGGCCTTTAATCTATCGACTTCTAAGACTCAACATCATAACGTAGGCCTATGACTGTCAGTTTTCTTCGTTTTCAGCCAGACACTAGTTTACATTGCGAGACCGCCTATAGGGCTAGGGCATCGCACGGTGTGCCTGTTTACACCTCAGCTTTGCCGTTGGTAGGCCTACTCATTGAGCCAAGCCATGGAAGGATGGCCAGGCTGAGTTGACTTGGGGTGAACAATGTCACTCAAACATTATCGCATCTGGCTACGAAAATTATAATTCCAGTCTGAATTATCACGACATCTACAATATGGCGGCACGTCAGTTATGGTGGACCAGGTGGAGTCCAAAACGGCAAAATTATTCAGGGTGCTCTAAAAAGCAGTAAGCCTCCACGAGCTACGCTTAGCCATGTGGTTCTTGCGAAGTTCTGTTGTGCCAATTAGGCCTAGTCGCACTAAATGTCCAAAAAAACATAGGCATAGTTTCTTAGCATCAAAAACTGTCGTCAACGAAATACCTATGTTTAACTGAAAGCATGGAAGGTATCCAACAACACAATTATTAGGGGCCCCAATATGCCTACTTGTGTTATTCGATACCTTTTACTTTCGGGCTTAAAATAAGGTATTTTGCTCATAATTTTCAAAAATTCAATGTTTTAAATTGATTGTCAATTATAGCGATATGCCCACAATTAAGGTGCACTAGCATTGAACTTTGAAACTATTCTGCATGTTAATCTGTTTATTTAGATAAAAATTGTTCGACCTATGCTAATGTGTTTTTCAGCCGATAGACTGGGCTTGCAAAAACTTCCAACGCCGATGCTGTTATTTATAAATATTTTCAAAATCCCTTCGCATTCGATCGATCTGGCCATTCCTCCTTAGATAAAAGCAGTCAGTAACGGCAGTCGCTAATCCAAATGCTTTATACGGAATAAGCCGAATATGACGTCTGACAATAATCCACGTCAGTTGCAGAGAGCGGCTGAGTTTCCGCGCAAAACAGCTTAATATACAGGCCCCCAATTCTTTCGTTTTCGCGTTATTCTTCGCTCTGTTCATTCACACTAAACAGTCGCCAAATGTGTCGTTCATTTGAAGTGGTTGATTTTAGCAGAAGAAAATCATTTCTTTGCCAAACCGATTCACAATAATTTTGTTCAATAATAGATACTGAAGGCGGGCGGCCAGAAAAGCAAACGCCCATCAACGCTGGCCGTCCATGTTCGTATTAGGCTACTGTGAATTAGAAATAAACTTCACGTGATTCTATCCAACCTGATCTTAGTCAGTTCCCAAACCTGTAATGGACTCGACCCATGTCCACGCACAACTAAATGTCTAAATAAAACACAGGCATAGTTTCTTAGCATCAAAAACTATCGTCAACGATAGTGCATGTAGATTTAGTGACGCCCCCTGCATACAGCCCACGCATTATGTACGCCAATTTTTATACTTTTACGAACTACAAAGCAAATAGGCTTAGTACCTTGATAATAGAACTTTGAATGCATTACAAAATTTGTAATAGTTTCGTATACACAACCTTGGCTCGTTTGTTTTTGCAATTTTATTTATCTCCATCGTTTTGATCTGCTGTCCACGAACTGAAAACATCTCCTTGGCGATCGATGTCAGTTTTGGCACAATACCTTTGATCGCGACAGTCTGTTCAAACAAAAAATTCACAAAATGTGTTAAATGACAGTTTGAAATGCATTCGCACACACTGGTTTGTCCAGATCCGCTAAAAGAGCTTGCAAAATAATTCTTGAAGAACTCTGGTTAAGTTGGATAAAGGCAGTGGCGAATCCAAAAATTTGAAATAGGAGAAACGGAAGGGTAAAGAGTGGGGTCCGTGTTCCCTTCGCAAAATTTTTTTTTAAATTTTGCGCAAAAATAATGCATTTTCATGCAAAAGTTTTATTTGTTTTAAGGGGTTGACTGAAAATGCTGGACATGAATTTGACGGACCAAGTGTTCAGCCATGAAGTTGCCGGATATGAAATTGACGGACATGAAATTGGAGAACAAAATATTATATCGCTTGAAAATAAATTACATTACAATGCAGTGTGCAATTCTTTTTAAAACAACTAAGTTGTATAATATGCATATATGTTGAAATGCATACAAGATTACGAAAACATCGATCTAAAATTAGCTATACAAGGTGAGCAATTCAGCCACTTAAAAGTTGAAACATGTCTTGCATTTTCATGTCCATTAATTTTATGTCCGTCAATTTCAAGTTCAGTCATTTTCAGCACACCTGTTTTAAGATGCGTCCAGTCAGTAGGTGCGGCCGCCCCTCCCCTTAATCCGCCACTGTATAGAGGCGTATGCAGGGCGTACAAAAGACCGAAATGGGTAAAGCTAGCGGAAGAGGAGAAGAAATAGGAGAAAAGCTAGAGTTCACCTTGACTTAATTTGTTTGTTGTTTTCCCACACGTGAAATCCCTGGTGGGTGACTGCGGCTTTGTCATGACGTCACGCGCTAATCGAAATCTCCGCGTAGTAAACACATTCGTCTAACGACGATGTGCTGAATTTAATATCCTTTTCGCGGGGGGCATAAACAAAGCTTTTTATGCCTGCAGGAGCAACAGTCGACGACATCGTTCCTTCATAAGCTGCGCAGTGGCGTCATTTCAGTAAATCATTAGGGAGTCTCCGTCTACGTAACGTAGGTCTATTGTTCTTCTAGCAGTAGCCTAACACTGTTTCAAAAGTACGATTTACACTGTACATGAAGAAAAACAAAATCTTTTTGAGTCCCAACCCCCTCCAAATGACGCCCCGAGGCTACGTTCAGTTTTCTTAATGCCCGGTGCCTGTACACAAAAGGAGCTTACAGGCGATTTTTTGTCGAAAGCAAAATAACAATAGTCAAGTTGCAGGCAGTCCAGCGGATGCTGTTACTGTCGATAATGCTATCAACATCCACCTTAACTGTAGGCCTACGTAATCAGCTAGTAGGTCTAAATGAATCCCGTGGTTTATTGTCCGCTATTCCTCTTCCGTTTAGCCCTCGTTAGTTAACGTTTTTACGCGCGAAAGCAGCTACTGCTTTCAGCGCGTTTTAGCCATCGCAATTCTGTCTGTCCGTCCGTCTGTCCGTTCGTCCGTCACACGGGTGGGTCAGTCAAAAACGGTGCAAGCTAGAATTATCAAATCTTCATCATCGGCTGCCTGGAGGACTCTAGTTTCAGGAACCGTAAAGCTTTTCCATAAATTCGAAGGGGGTCACCCCGAACGAGGGCGCTAAATGAGAGGTGGGTGGGCAAAATTTGCGATCTTTGGCAAATAAGTCGCTGTATCTCAGTAACTGTGCGAGATAGGGCCTAGGTTACTATTAATCACTAATAGGAAGTCGTACACTGGCTTTCGATTGCCACCGAATTCAATGACCTTGGATGACCTTGAACCCTAAAATAGGGTTTTTTTTTATAGATTTTTGGCGATTTCGGGTTGCAAGACACATTTTTCAAGGGTGAATTGCGCCAAAACCAATTAAGATAGACATGGACAAGCTGCATATGAAATTTTCAGCATTAAACGTACATTTCGACGGTTTAAGTCTCGAGTTTCTAGGTTTTAAAAAATCTGCGCGCGAGGGCATCATCAAAGAGCGGTAACTCCGTAAAAAGTCGCGACGAAATGGCTGGAGATAGACTGACAGTTTGCGAACAAAAACTGCTATAGGCTTTCGCGCGTCTCGTGCGCATTAGCTCAAATTTCTTGTTTACAACCGTTGTTGGTCTTGGCCCATAACTGTTATAGTCTCTAGTCTCCATGGTCTTTAACATTTGGGTAGGCTTAGACCTCTCAGCCGCGCCGCCGACCCGTTATCGGCTGGCTGCAGTAAAATCCGGCTAGCGCCGTGGAAAATTCGGCTGGCGGTGGCGCCAACGCTAACTAAGTGTTGTAGTAGGCGTTCTTTTAATACCGACGCTTGATAGCATGACTACAAATGAGAAGTGCACACACTGCAACATTACTTTGAGACGTTTATTACTTTTCGCGGACTGCGCAAAATTGCATCAAAATCGAATATAAATTGCGATTTAAGAAGCGTCTGCGACAACATAAAAACGGACAGAGGGTAATGATTTTATAATCTGTCCATACTATGGTCTAACATGGCACGTCAACGCATGGGGCGTTTAACTTCGAAGAATTGTGAAAGTAAAACAGACTGCCGAATAAATGGAATGAAGTGTTTGACAGACATCACGCGTGCTAAAATGTAATATTAATAGCGCAAACGCCAGCGGATTTTACGCGATAGCCTAATCTTTGCAGAGAAAAGCTGCTTGTCGTTTCGGTCAATACTGATTCCCGGTAGGTCGCTTTTATGAAGCGGTTCGGATTTCGAATCAAAAAATAAACATAAGCTATACTCTATTTTCATTTTTTACTAAAACCGGAAAAAACATAAAAAACGAACAAAAGTACAAGTCATTAGACGGCGTCTTTTTAGCATAGTCTACTCAGGCAAACTCGTAACAGATCATTCTGCCACTTCACATTTTTTCTTTTCACGGAATGTTTTTTTTCACACAATACACGTTTACACAAAGCTTACAGTATGTCGTGTTGCCGTGCTTTCGGGTTCGGATTGTTGCATTTTTTAATAACTATTTAGTATTTGAGTGTATTTAATGATCATTTTATTGCACATTTTTTCCAGAGTTTGCCAGTAAATGATTTTACGGATTGATTAATATTTGACAAAGCTAGGTTTGCCGGTGTGTTTTTTTCCACGGAAAATTTACGGTACGCTGCAGCTGGGAAATAAATCACTTTAACCCTCCTACTACCGCAAATTTTTACACCCATCCGATACCAGTGGGGTCAACGTTGACCCCAATCTGTTTTCTAAATATATCAATTCCATTTTGCACGTAAGATATTACTGTACGTG
>Ga0056128_1001621_pt1 | contig 25485 bp, 18 predicted proteins | sample WorMetLIZISLAND2_FD_71113 | JGI IMG/M metagenome (GOLD analysis project Ga0056128, IMG submission 71113) | Marine gutless worms symbiont microbial communities from Max Planck institute for Marine Microbiology, Germany - Olavius geniculatus... ... | reverse complement strand
CAGCAGAAAGATAAAGACCCTGGTGTTCGGAATGATGGATGGTTCAAACAAAAAAGGACGGCCTCACCGAGAATGGTCAGATGACATTGAGCAGTGGTGTGGGACAACCCTGCAGGAGTTCAGCCACGCTCCCCTAGATAGGCAGCGGTGGGCAGCGATAGTAAGAATGGCGTCAGACACAAACGGGCATTGAGCCCACGGTTGTCGATGATGATGATGCTGATGACTTTTGCACGCGTACGAAGACCTCAGCGTGACATTCAGCGGCGTGTGACAATGAAGGCCTACTCGTATAGGCCTACCGGCATGAAGCAGGCTTAGAATTATTATAGGCCTACAGATAGGCCTATGGCGGCTGAGGCCAATCCCTTAAGATTGCAATGGCACATGAGAAAGTTCTTCGCGCCAAAGTCGATTTCCACAGGTAGTGGGGTTACGTAATTAAGATGCGGTGGGTATGTTATACAGGCCTACTGTTTGATTCGGGGTATAGTATCAAGATTAAACCACTTCAATAACTTGTCAAATCTGGCAACTGGTCGCGGATACATTGCATATTGTATGTCTGCTGAGGCATTTTTTCTCAGCCACCATGTACCACGACATTGACTACCCCACAGCTCGAGTACAGTGACAACTTGACAAGCGTACGTTCGATCAACTGTCCTGTAGGCCAGACGCTCAACTAAAGCCGCTACGGTGTAGGCGCTATAGCCTGTAGATGCAGAACGCTTCTGCTTGCTTGCCAGCCGACGGCCTATCGAGCGGTCTCTATAGGCTAGCTGAGATCGCGAAAGTGTGAGGAGTTGTGTCTACATCAAATCGATCGTTGAAGTTTTGGCAACGGCTGCTGACTGAGAAAACATGGCATATCCTGTTAGTATATTTTATTGTTTCGTTTTTTTATTCGTCAGTTTAGATTTAGGCTAATATACAATGCAACACAGTACACAGATGCGAAACTTAGCCTACGTAGGTCTACGTTATACACTTGACTGTGGGATGGTTCAGTAGGCCTAGACATGACTACCCTAGTTAGACTGTAGACCCCTAAGTCGCTTACTTAACCGGCCGCCAGCCGCCGAAATTTTGCTGAACCGCGGCCGCCGCGAAAAGTGCGGCTAGCCAAGAAAAATTGGTTAATATCGGCAGATCCGTCCAGAAGGTGGGGTAGGGGACACTGTGTCTGAAAAAAACATCCCAGACATTTTTTATTTTAACCTGAACAAAAATTATCAGATTCTCATACTTTTTGGTGTGAACATTGTTAACACAACGTGCAATAAAACCATTATTTAATTCTCCACCTCACCCAATGTCTGTTTCTGCCTTACCTGGGGAAATCTGACCAAGCTAAACACGTGTTGAAATGAATGATAAAAATTCCGTCTATCCAGATCTGTTGCCCGCAAGAGCCAGTCTATTACAAGGTTGACTCTCATGCAGCAGTGTGACTACCAGATGACGTTCAGGAGTGATTATAGGAATTCAAAAAGCAACTGGCGGTGAAGTCTGGATTAGTTTGGAGCAGAGCGTTATCGACACTGTTGTCAACGAATGGAGAAAGCATCTCCGTGCTTGTATTCGCACAATGAGCCAACATTTTGATCAGTTTTATTGTAGGCAGTTTAAAAACGAAACAGTTGGATGAAATGTCAGTCACAGCGTCAAAAATGTGAACAAAATGTGTTTTGTGCATTATTTAGATTAAGTAATAATACAACTTTGGGTAAAAATTTAATATTTCGTTGGTTATTATTTCCCCAGGTAGCGCAGGAACAAACGTTGGGTGAGGCGATAAACAGAATAGTTATTTAATGGCTAGTTGTCTCATAAATATTCGTAATAAAAATTATTAAAATCTGACAGTCCTTCTTCAAGTTACAGCCGAAAATGTTGGGGATGTTTTTTGCAGGCCCGTCGAGAGCCACAGCGGGACCCGGGGAAACATTCTCGCTGGGCCCCCAAACATTTTCACGAGGCCTCTCTGGGGAAAATTTTTTTGGATTTTTTTCAAAATAGTACATTCTGGCGTACTTTATATTTCTGGCCGACGGCAGGCCCTCCCTTCAAACGTCTCGGGGCCCGCGGGGTAACTTACCCCCCTACCCCACCATCTCAACGGGCCTGGTTTTTTGAGACAGTTTTTCTTCTTTTCTTCCCTTTCGATCCCTCTCAACTCTTAGAAGTAAGCGCTTTCAAATCTAAATTTAAATCTAGAGAGCCCGGGAGAGCGCCATAAGCATGATAAGCTTTTCCAGCAGCGTCTGAGGCAGAATCCCAGCCGAAATCGAATTTGGTGCATTTCGATCAGTCTTAAAATGTGACATCCCCCAGTGGTAACAGGGGCGTCTACATCATGTAAGCCTTAAAGCAAATGCTACAGGACAAAAATAGATGGGAGTTTTTTTTACAATAGTAACCACACGGTAACCATGTCGCTATAGGAGGTGTTTTGCCGCAATTTCGAATGCAAAGTTTCAAGCTTATAGCACGTATATCAGAAACGGTTACTTATTTACGTTGATTTCAACCGATAGTCTATTCTTACACAACCCGGCTTTGTTTTCTTTTTGTATTACTTCCGAATGTTATCGTTTTGGTTTGACGCATTGGTGGAATTTTTGTAGGCTTAATTTTTGTAGGCTTTGTAGGCTTAGGTTTAATACAGCATATTGTTTTACTTAGCTCAATATCCGAATGTAATAGTTTAACTGCTGTAAGCTCTGGAGCGTCAAATTTTCTGTTAGGCCTGTACATGTATGTGTTTGTGTTGCTGCCGCCATGGCGAAAGAGGTTTACAATATTCATATTCTTCAGCGGACATGTCGCGCTGCTTAATGGCGTCTCATAAAGTCCGTGGTCGTCTACTGACACACGTTTAATTTTGTACAATTATTTGTTTGAACTTAATAATAAACTTTTGATGGGCCTATAAGCTTTTGTTTTTAGTAGGCTTATTGTTTCCACTTTATTTTTTCGTTGTCTTAAGGACTTTTTGGCTTGACAAATTCTGATTATCAAACAATGTTCAGGCAGCTTTTTTCGGAATACTGTGATAGCTTGTGGGAAATATATACCAGCACTAGAATTCAACCGTTTAGCTATCGTGAATGCATCATAGACAAATTAAATATTGATATGTTATATGTGTTGTTGTAGTATGGTCAGCCGTATGGTGGCTATCCACCACCACAATATCCAGGATATCCAACAGGTATGCCTAACACTTAAGGCGTGAACTGAGCGACGTAACTGAACTGAACTGAACTGACATGGTTTAGTTTTTGATGAACTGACCAATGGGCAAGCAGTAATGCATTGCAGTAGGCACTGTTTATCATGTACACATCAGCCAATGACCAATGAGCTGGTACTGCTTGACTTTTGGTCAGTTGGTCGAAAAATAAACAGTGTCAGTTCAGTTCCATTGCTTTGTAGTCTGTTTGCATTTTTAGTTCACACACAGTTCACATAACATGTTTAAATACTTAAGTGTTAAATACTAACATGAAATGGAGAAAATGTCATTTAAACAAGAAAAGATATCGGTACCAGTGTACCAACATTATAATTTATGTCACTTTTTTCGCTGTCACTTATTGTCATCATGGTGCAAGTTCTTTATGATAATTTGTAGTGATATGTAAGTTTTTGTTTAAACGTGCTTTACGTGTTCTGTGTAATTGCATGCTGCAGGTCCAGCTCCAGCATACCCGCCGCCAGGACCATGCTATCCGCCAATGCCACCCGCAGGTTATCCTCCCATGCCAGGTCCTAGCTACCCACCAGCAAGGTCGTACTATGTCATTCGAAGTCGACTGCATGGACTCGTGCTTGATGTCGAGGCGGAGAATCGTAACCCAGGCGCTCGCGTTGTGACCTGGAATCACAAGCCGGGAAACTGCGACAATCAGCTTTGGTATGACGACTTTCCAACTGGAACAATTCGCAGCAAGCTGAATGACTTCTGTCTCGACTGGAATGGTAATTAACTCAAGCTGCATGAACTTTTGTAACTTGTACTTTTACAATGTTTTTCTTCAGAAGGTTTAGACCTCAGGCAGCAGTGCAGTGTTGTTTTCATCTCTGCAAAAAAGGTAGCTTTCGCACTGATTGTATTAGTTGTGGACACTTTTGTACTAGAAATTAGTAACAGCTAGGATTGCTCTACATCCTTGAGTCAGTGTGTATGACGATGATCATGGGGGAAAGAACGTTGGTGTGCATTATGTGGGTTGCGTTCTCTAGTTATATGTTGCACCGTTTGCGTGATCTGGTTTGATTGCAAGGGCTGCAAGCAGTGAACTCAATCTTGCCTTTCAGGACTGAAATGGCCAAGCAAAATTTCATCAACCACACTGCTGCTTTTGTTATCTGCTCCACTCCCATGGTGTGTTATAGCCTAACAGATAAATAGTGTCATCAGGCAGAGAGTAAAAGTGGCTTTGAGATGTGCTATATGAGACAGATAGGAGAATCATGAAAGAACTTTAGTAGTGGCAGTCAGGTGGAAAAAGGTCAAGAGATAATCTTTTCCTATGACATGTTTAAGTAGCTATTTTTTATCGCCTGTGACACAATGTTGTTGCTTGTCTGCAGGTAGTGCTATTGTTCTCAATCCGTATCAGCCTGGTAACCCTAACCAGCAGTGGGAGAGAGAAAACCCGTTCATTCGCAGTCGAGCAACACCAAACAAAGTGCTTGACATCGCAAGTCAGTATTGTAGCATTGTAGCCTAATGTTACTGACCAGTGATGAGACTGTTCTTTTCTGATTTACACTGTGTACCCAAAAATTGTCACAGTTTGTCATTGTTTGTATCTTATTTTCAAAATTCTTTCAATGACACACTTAGTGGAGAATTGACAATAATGCTGTTCTTAAATGTCTCACCATGATTTGACTGTGTTGCTGCACTACCTTGTGAAATACAGATTTTTAAAAATCATTATAACCAGAATACAGGGCAAAAACTTACTTCCTAAACAACTGTGTGTACGGTACTAATTTTTGTATTTAAATTAAATTATGTTTAGTTTTCAATATATTTTTTATATTTGTAAACAAAAACAGAAGATGTTTTTGAAATAATAATTTTTGATGTGATGAAATACCGGCAATGTAACGTGCCATTTAGCAATGAAGACAAGCTGGGGTTTGCAGAGGATACTGATGGAACTTTTTAAGACAAACTTTAAAAGGGAAGCACTAAACACTTACTAAAAAGATTTAAGAAACTGGAAGCACCAGTCAAAAAACTGAAACGCATTTGCATCTGGATAGAACGTGAAAACCGTAAATGAACAAGTAGGCTCACTAAGACCAAAAGACCAGAAATGAATATATCGTTTAACATGCCGCATATCTAACAAGATGGTTCTAACGTAGTGCAGTAGGGGCCTATCACGCAGATCATTTACCATGATTTTGGCGAGAAGTGATTTGTTGACCATGCCAACATGCTTGTTGCCTGTTATTGTCAGTTTTTCTTACATTCGTCTTTACCAAGGTACCCGGTAGTGTAGGAATGCAGTTAAGGTGTGGTGGTATATTTAGTAACCACTGTAATTGTGAATAATATTTTCCAAACATTGTGCAAATAAAAAATTGAAAATTGATTAAAATTTGTCAAAGATGTGGAAATGACAAAGTTTGATGTTTTTTTGGAACACAGTGTACGTAGGTTATCTTCAACTTTTTCTAGGATAACGTAGCAGTATGATAGATGCAACATTTATAAAATCATTAACTCGCTCTGATAGTAATTCCGCTTTTTGAGACTTTGAATGTCTGTCTCAGGCCACTAAGGTCAGTGTAGGAACAAAATAACATTTTTTACGCGTGCAGCCTATGTGACCGCGCGTCTTATCTTTAACACATGTTGTGCCTGAGGTAGCAGAGTAATGTTTCTCAACCATATTTCTGCAGATGTTTGAACGATGAGCACAGATTATGTCTTGCTGGTTGAGTTTCAAGTTCTGTCGTCGTGCACTGTTGATGATTATGATGTTTGCGTAGATAACGACAGTGCTGCCGGAGCGCACCTGGTGTCGTGGGACCAAAGTGGCAGTTCCAACCAGTGCTTTGATGTTCAGTTTGTGGATGTGGCCCAAACACAGCCTCAACCTTATCCTCAGCCTCAACCTTATCCTCAGCCTCAACCTTATCCTCAGCCTTACCCTTATCTCCAACCTCCAGCCCAGCCTGCAGCTGAGCGTCAGTCTCCACGCCCACGTCCACGTCAACCACCACATCAGCAACCAGCTGCAGCATCACCAGCGTCACGGTACAACATTTACATTCTGTGTTAGGCCTGTAACTAACCATGGACGTACATATCCACGCCCAAGGCATCACTGTTGTAACCTTGAATGACGTTTCAAGATTATTCCCACCTTTGTTTAGGTAAAAGTTAAAAGGGCATTGGGAGGGTGCTCATTTTCCTTTCTATGGCCATTGAGCCCGTAGGTGGATAGACCACTGATTCTGTGACGCATGGCCAGTGCAACGCCAGACCTACGGTTACCTTCCCAGCCGCGGGGCATCACCGCCCTTTGGCCGGCACCAAATTATACTGCTTGGTGAACAGTATTGATTAAGTTAGGTCTATTGAAGAATTTCTACGTCCATTATAACACCTATGCCAATGCCAGTTATGGCTTTAGGAATTTGGCCACATTTTGCCATCTGAAGTTTGTGCATGGGTTTCACTAATGAACTAGAGCCAACTTTTCTCGGTAATGTCAGTTCTACTTGCTAACTGATTTACTACAAATATCTACCAGTTTGTCTTAGTTGTATTCCTGACAGGCAAACCATCAAAAGGGCATCTATGGGCATTTTGCAAACCAAAAATTTAACGTTTTTATGCGCGAAAGCAGCTACTGCTTTCAGCGTGTCTTAGCCATCGCAATTCTGTCTGTCTGTCTGTCTGTCTGTCTGTCACACAGGTGGATCAGTCAAAAATGGTGCAAGCTAGGATCACCAATTTTCACCGTTGGCTGCCTGGAAGACTCTAGTTTCAGGAACCGCAAAGTTTTTCCATAAATTTGAAGGGGGTCACCTCGAACTAAAGCACTAAATGAGAGGGAGGTGGACAAAATTTGCGATTTTTGGCCAATAAGTCACTGTATCTCAGTAACAGTGCGAGATATGGCCTAAGTTACTATTAATCACTAATAGGAAGTCATACACTGGCTCTCGATTGGCGCCGAATTCAATGACCGTGAATGACCTTGAACGCCAAATAGGAGGTTTTATGGATTTTTTGGCGATTTCGGACTGCAACACAAGTCTATATCATTCACAAGGTGGCGCCACGCTACTATCGTTATGCGATCCAGATAGAGATAGATAGAGCATCAGCTTAAATTTTTTGTTTTCTGTTGTTGATGAAGCCACACCATGTGGCAAAGTTTCGGCCACACCTCTGTTGTACTGGGAAAAATGAAAGAAAGAAAAACAGAGCAAAATAGAATGCTAGCTTTAATCTGCATCACTAATGGTGCAAAGCGATTATAATTATTCTGCTCATTAAAAGCAAAGTTTAATCTGTCATGTTGAATGCGTGCCACATGGGCCTAAATCGTTTCACCATTCTCTCCTAGCATGGGTGCCCGCAGACGACTGGTGTAAGCGGAAGCTGTGACATATGGATTTGCATCCCATGCTAAAATTTATATGTGGGCATGTGCAGCTTCTCCCTTACCTTAATTACTTTACCTTACTTCCGGGGTGGGCAGGCTGTTATGCCTGCCCAGCGCTGATGTCGTATCAGTTTGGTTGAATGCGCATCCTCGAATGTAACCATAAGGTTACAAGAAACGGCTATGAAGCTGTGGACGGCTGTGAAGCCGTAGATAAATGGCTGTAAAGCCGTAAGTGGCTATAAAGCTAAAATCAGCAAAGCTAAAATCAGCACGAAAACCAAAAATTAACCAGTGCTTGAGCACTGGTAATGTATTTGCTCTAACAATTTTTAGTCAGCTGTTTGTTGGCTTCTACACTATGGATTTTAGAAATCTTTCAGGTCATCAGAGCACTAAGCCTCATCACTACGTCAAGGTGGCTGACCACTGTGGGGCAGCCTCTCCCGTAGATACTGAAAACGTTTTGCAGTGGACAGTTCCGCACATGGATGACATCAACTTCCGGGTCTGTTGTTTATTTCCATGAACGTGATTGTGGCTGCAGACGCTATTTCTACATTGCAAGTGACATGCATACCAAAGTCTTGGACATCGCTGGTGGGTCGTCTCTGCCTGAAGCCAAAGTGATCGTCTGGCCTAAGAAAGCTGGCATTGACCGTCGCAATCAGCTGTGGTACTTTGACGAGAATGGCATCATTCGATCAGCACTGAACGATTTCGCTCTCACAGCTAAACGTTAGTTAATGAAGCTGCTTTTTTTTGCATATTACTTGCACAGGCTCTGCCTTTATAGTCAGTGGTAAAAGGATAATGGTAATCTCACCTTTATATCTTGGAAGTGTTTTGATCGCTTTTTTTTGCTTGGTGGCTTTAGATCTTCGGCTTTGCTACAAGTTCGATATTGAAACTTGTGGCACTGCCGTAGCCAGAAATGTGAATTGGGGGGCTTGGCTCTTTTCCTTTTTTCTTTTCTTTTTCTTATGCTTCCTGCTCATCTTTGCCTTTTTCCCCTTTCTTACCGAACCTTCCTTTTCCCTTTTTCACTTTTTTCTTTACCTTCCTGTTCTTAGGGTGGGTTTCTGGATCTTAATTGTCCGGTCAAGTTAGCGTTAACTGACAGATTTGCATAACTTGCGTTTCCCGTTGCACTAACCAACGGTCAAAATGGTCAAAAATGTAACTGGTCAAAATCGGCCAGTTAGCTAACCGTTGATTGGTGTCATCGTATTCAATGCAACTTTTGTACCATTTTGCAAGCAGTTAATTGAAGAATGTGATATTATAGAACGATTTTACCGTATGGCAATGTCTTTAAAATGCACGAGGAGACGTTTGCTGCTACAAATTTTACTACAAAATCCATTCATGAATGGACAAAATGGCTGTCCGCAATTGCTTGGCTGGCTCGCTTGCTCTCATTAATATTCATGACGCCCGTCTGCGTTAGGCGGAAATGATTAGCACTGTGTGCATCGTTGCTAAGCATTAAGCAACTATAGTTTACCATCCAGTTAGCTAACGGCCAGTCAAGGTTTTGTTCAGAAACGTGCACAAACTTAACTAGCGAGTTACAATTAACAGATGGTTCACTAACTAATCAGTTAACTAAAAGATCCAGAAATTGGCCGTTAGAAATAGAACTCTTACAATTCAGCTACGAGGACTGGGGAGTGCTGTAAGCTTCCCTAACGGGGTATTTGGCAGCACCCCAGCTGAAATCGAATTCGATGCATTGTAGCTTTAAAATATGAAATCTGGTGGCAACACTTTTAATTATTTTTCTGAGAATTAACTAACCAAATTGGCACATTTAGTGCAGTTTACACGTGTGCTTATGTCTTGTCTGGATGATTAGGGGCTGTTCCCTCTGGGCCTCTTTTGGCTACGCCACTGATTTATGATGTAGGACTGCTGTTATTCTGTGCACAGATCCTGGTGAACAAATTCGCATGATGCCGTTCAAAAACCAACCACCCCAACACTGGCGCTTGGTCAGCAATCGCATCATGAAAAATGGTCAGGAGTGTCTCGACATCTCTCAAGCGAACAAGTCCGATGGCGCCGAAGTGATTTCGTACCAGTACAGCGGCGCTGTCAACCAGCACTGGCATCTGGAATACACTAGTGAAGATGACGTGGAATGCATTGTGTCGTAATGATCAAACACTGGATGTCGCGATCGAAAAGTCTTAGTGGCATCGAAGTTGAACAAACGTTTAATATCTTTTTGTCAACTATACACAGCATGTTTTGTATGTAAATATAGCTCTACATTAAGACTTAATGGGGAACAATGAAGTGACTGTTGCTAGTGGAAGCAATTAGAAGTACTTTCACATACTTGCTTGTGTTTAACGTTAATTACATGATAAAATTTTGAACTTCATTTATGATACTAATGTGGACATTTTGATGACGTCGTGATTGCATACTGGCATAAGCAAATTTTCAATGTGTCCACCTTGATGCTGGATGACGCATCGAAGCCGGTGACGCCACTGACCAATGGTGCAATCAACCATACGCTGTGGCACTTTGCCCCACTTAGTGACAATGGCTTTCTTTAGCTGGTTGACTGTCGTGAATCGTCAACATTGATAAGCCATCTGTTGAAGGGCATCCCGAACAGCATAATCAACTAGATTTAAGTCTGGATTGTTTGGGAGCCACATGCCACATGTTGATAAGCAAATTTTGAAGGTTAATGTTACATATTACATATTTTCAGGAAAATTGAGCCAAAATTTTAACTGTTATAGCTAATGATGTTTTGATTCACATTAGCGGAATGCTGTTGTTTTATGGTTCATAATTATATTAAAGAATAATTAGGCTCACATGATAAGAAAGAAAATAAAAGTAGTAAGCAAAGATTAAATGCATAAGACATTTGAGAATACGTGTTATGATTTTTGGTGACAAATGTTTGACCAGCTGTACAGGGTGGGCCAAAAAATGGCACCATTTATTGTACGCCTCATAACTTCACCAAATATTAACTGATTTTTGAAATTCTTTCACTGTCAGAATTAGGAGACAATTTGTAATGAAACTGTCACTACAGATCCCACCACACCTTAAGTGTGTCGCTACACTACTTCATGAAATGTCAGATGACGCTCTCAAGCCGACAACGCCACTGACTGGTTGCGTGATCAACGTTGATCGAGCCTGGCATGTGGCTCCCAAACAATCCAGACTTAAATCTAGTTGATTATGCTGTTCGGGATGCCCTTCAACACATGGCTTATCAATGTTGACGATTCACGACAGTCAACCAGCTAAAGAAAGCCATTGTCACTGAGTGGGGCAAAGTGCCGCAGCGTATGGTTAATTGCACCATTGGTCAGTGGCGTCACCGGCTTCGATGCGTTATCCAGCATCAAGGTGGACACATTGAAAATTTGATGCGAAAACTGTGAAGATGTGATTTTTAGACAATAATTGAGAGAACAAGTGCGTTGATTCTGTTGTTAATTTTTTAAAATGTGTTGTTACAAAGGTTGTCTTGTTTTTAATTGTTATTCTTCAGACACTTGACATTTTACAAGGTAGTGTATTGACACACTTAGGGTGTGGTGGGATCTGTAGTGAGAGTTTTATTGCAAATTGTCTCCTGATTCTTACGGTGAAAGAATTTTAAAAATCGGTTAATATTTGGTAAAGTTATGAGGTATACAAAAATGGTGCCATTTTGGCCCACCCTGTATAGTTAATTGTGCTTCTACACTGTCATGCATAAAAAAACACAATTTTTTTTGCCATAACTTGAAGAAGGGTTATCCAATTTTAATAATTTTTGGTACAGATATTCATGACACAACTGGCCATCAAATGGCAGTTCTGTTTCCCACTTCACCCTACATTTGCTGTTGCACTACCTGGGGAAAACAAAACAAGCAAAATATTACATTTTTATTCAATGGAATATCATTGGATTAAAATAATGCACATTTAACATATTTTCCCCCAAATTTCTAGCACTTTGGTTGAAAGTTTATCAAATTGTTTAGTTGTGCAACTGCAGACAGTAAATATTCGCAATGTCGGCCATTTGTGCAAACAGGCAGGGAGATGCATTCTCCATTCGTTCATAGCAGTGTTGATAATGTTCTGCTTCATACTTCAACCAGTCGCTTTTTGAGTTCATTGATATTTCTAAACAGCGTCCCATAAACTTGCTGCTGCATAACACTGCAAATACTGTCGAATGGACTGTGATCAGAGCTGTTACGTATCTGTAATGATTAAATTTGCTGATGTTTTTCTTTTTTTTAATCTCGTGTTGCACTTGTTCTGTTTCTCCTGCAACAGACGTTAGGTAAGCTGGGAATTTGAACGGCCATTTAATGGCCAGTTATGTCAGAAATGTTAATACCAAAAACTGTAAAAATCTCGTTATCCTTCTCCAAGTTCCTATCAGTAATGTCATGGATGGTTTTTGGCGTTTTTTGTTCACTTTAGTGCTGACTTCATGTGTTCTAATTTCTCCAGCTAGTGCAGAAGCATATGTTGGGTGAGGTGGAAACTTGAAAAACCGTTTGATGGCAAGTTGTGTCTAGAATAGTTGTACCAAAAATTATTAAAATCCGATAATCCCCGTTTATGTTATGATCGATAAATTTATTTTGGTGATTTTTGTGCCTCACAGTGTATCTGTTGTTTTGTTGAGCTGTGACGTTGACACAACAATATGTGCTTCATAATAAGAACTTGCTCTTCATGTAGTTTTGTCATTATTTTTTGTTTCACTTTTTAGGCTGGTTAACCCTCAGTCGTTGTTGAACTATTTAAATCATGTAATTAGTTTGCTGATCATTATACATCCCACCACACTGCTTTGTGAAATGTAGTCACCTTTAGAATAAGTTAGTCATAAATTAAGTTTCAGCATTTTAAAGCTGACATTATTTCACAGCACATTTAGGATGTGATAGGATCTTTGATAATTAATGTTTCTTCCAGTTTACCACTGATGTGGCAAATTTCTCAGCTTGGTTTTAATTTAAGATGTCTATCTAGTTGACAAACTTTTTGCGACCCATTATCACGCATGGCTGCACGTTAGCGGAAGGACGACGCTGAGATGAAGGTAGGCCTCTACCGCCGCTCCTATCGGTGGCGTATAGGCATGAATAGGCTATAGGCTACTCATAGTGTTGACTGTGTTTGGGAGAGGATTGGCTCTTTTTCTGTTAGCATCGTGCCTTTACTGACTGTCCACGATGTTAAATAGCCAACAATTTTATGTCAGATACGAATTGAGACGATAGAACGTAGGCCTACGCTCAAACTGACGGATAAAATAGGATAGGATACGACAAATGATTTGCACCGAAAAACTTGACAGGAAACTGTCAGATTAATCTAGTACACTCACTAAGAAGACTGAATTTTTTTAAATGAAAATAAAATGAGAGAAACTGAAACAAAAGCAGTGTTCTGTAAACCAGTAAGAAAACTAATAAAAAGGTTAAAAGTGGTGATATACCTCTTAATGGGAAGCCCATCCCAGAGCTACGGAGCGTCACCTGCCGTATGGGATCACACAGCGTTACCTGCCACCCGACACAGGTCAACGCACCCCGCCTTAACCTTAGCCAGATAAACCGGTACTCGATTTACCTATCCGTTGGGATGGAAGGCTGAGTTGACCTAGGCGGCTGGTTACATACCGAGATGATTTACCTGCCCACAGCGAAAGCGTAGAGTTGTTAATTATGACACCAATTAAATATCGTTCAATATCGCAAGATATAGCTGCGGACAGCTAAACTTAAGCGGTTGCTGAACTTTTTGCTGCAATTTGTGATTAGCGGTTAGACCTATACAGTGCCATAAATTTTATAATTTTTCTCCTTGCCCACAATAGGCCTATGTACCACGGCCTTGCGTGAGTATGCCACCATAGTGAGCGCTCTAAACAGAACTCTTTAATTGGCCTGCAGGCTAGAAGCTCAGCTAAAGCCTATCCTGTAGGTGTTGTAAACCTATATAGAATGCTTCTGCTTGCTTTCTAGGCGTATTTTATTAGGGTCTGTAGGCTACAAGCGTAATTATATCGTGTAATCGATAACGTGAGAAGTGTGCAGGCTTACATATCGTTGATAAGTTCCTGCGACAACTGCTGAGAACATGGCTTATCCTGTTAGTATCTATTCTGTGTTGTCCACTGTCTGTTTTTAGCCGACCGTACTTAAGTAACGGTAGAGCTATTGGCATGGTTGTCGTCCGTCCGTCTGTCCGTTTGTAACGGATGTACCCTGGCTAACGGCCGGTCGTAGGGAAAAACTTTTTACATGGATAATTAGCCATGCGTGTGAAACTCGGGCATGCAAAATTTCAGTGATCTACTCTAAAGAGAACATTTTCGAATTCTGAATTGAATGGACGGGGGTAAAAATGTGCGTTTTACAACGGAAAACTGGCCATATCTAGAAATCGGTGAGAGATACGGTCAAGGCTACCCCCTCTACTATTAATCACTAATAGTAAACGGCATACGTACGCCCTTTCAGATGAAAATAAAAATCATCGACTTTGGATGACCTTAAAAGTCACTTACAACCAGTACGGTCGGCTATACTAGCGACAGCTGGGCTTCTTGATTTTTTTTATTTTCGCCGATTTTGCGGTTTAGATTTAGGCTCAGGCACAATGCAACGCAGATCTGCTAGGGCCTACCTTACGTTGCACTCTTGCGATGGTGGGCTAGTTTAGTAAAAACTATCTGATATGTCATATATTTAAGGTTTCGGAAGCAGTTGAAAAAAATAGTTAAATTGATGATTAGGCTATATCGTAGACTAAACATAGCTATCAGATTCCGAAGTTATATGATATTCATGTGACATTGACTCAATCGACATTCTGCGTAGGCTTAGGCTATGCGGGAAATCGAAAGTATACACTTGGTTTTGGTAAATTCCATACCAAACACGGGATCTAGCTCCACTAGAGAGAGGCCGTAGTAGGACTGCAATCCAGGAAACTCTGACATCCGTCCGTTTTGTTCTTTCATTATATTCGTACCTTTTTGGCCTTACAGAGTTCAATTATGGAACAACGTTAATGATGAATTTTAGACTGATTTCTTTCGACATACATGTATTATTATAGCCTATAGAAATAAGAAGCTCAGCTGTCGCTAGGACAGCCGACCGTACTGGTTGTCACGACCTTCATCCAAGGTCGATGATTTTCATCTGACAAGGCATATGACACTTCCTGTTAGTGATTAATAGTAACCCCATATCTTTCAACGTTTCCAAAATATGGTCAGTTTTCTGTCGAAAAACGCACATTTTTTAACCCCTTCCATTTAACCCCAAATTCGAAAATGTTCCCCTTGACTAGATCACTAAAATTTTGCATGCCTAGGTTTATGACACAAGGCTAATTATTTGTGTAAAAAGCTTCCTCTACGACCTGCCGTTTAGCCACAATACATCAGTTACAGACGACTACGACGGACGGACGAACGACAACCGTACTAATAGCTGGACCGTACGGTCGGCTAAAAACTTTTGCTATATGACAATAATTTAAATGTTTCAGCTAGTATTTAGCCGATCGTACTAACTGTTGCACTTATAGCAAGATGTGACGTCCGTTTGTCGTCTGTTTGTCGTCTGTAACGTATGTTCTATGGCTAAACGGTACACCTTGTCGATAAACTGTCTGAATAAAAATAGGGTTGTCCTACCATTACCCTGTGGTACCTGCAGTTCGGACCCCTATAATGTCACCTTTTCTCAAATGGGGGTGCTGACTGCATCTCCATTACTTGCATTGCGAATTGCGGCCAAACTCCTTCAGTTAGCGCCATGGTTACTATTGACAGCCTCTATGAACTTACCGACGCCATATCCAACGGTACCATCGCTAACCTTTTACGGACATGTTCTCTAAAATACGGGGTTCCTACCCCCAAAATTTGCATGGCGTATTATGGCCAAACTGCACGGCCGAATAGCTACTACTGACAGCCCGTAAGAACTTACTACCACTGCAACGGTGCCACTGTCTCACGGGCACTAGTCTTGTTCTTCCAAAATAGGGGTCTTAAGTCCCAACCTCTTACCACCCTTTCTCCCGCTTTCCCACCAAACTTGCACGCAGTACGGTCTGCTATCCTAACGCCAACTGGGCTTCTTGTTAGATAAACACTAACTGTTGAGTACTGATGTCATGTTGTTGTTGTAGTATGGCCAGCTGTACGGTGGATATCCGCCACCACAATATCCAACTTTTCCAACAGCTACGTCTAATTTAATTGGCACTTAGTTTCACTGCTTAGTTTAGATTCTACATTGAGTGCACGTAATATATTTAATATTATTGAACGCACTGACTATTTGACCGGCAGTCGGTCAGATAGGGAAAAATCGCAGTCGCCCCTAGCGAATGGCATTAAATACAGTATACGCGCTACTGACTAGAATTTGCGTGAATATTATGGTGTAGGGCTTAGGATTAGGGTTAGAGTTAGGGTAAGTGTCAGGGTTAAGGTTAAGATTAGTGTTTGGGTAAAGATTAGCGTTTTTAAAAGATTTATGGGAACATCAAAAGTTAGCGTACAATATGGGTGGTAAATTCGAGGTCATGCAGGCAAGCAAAAAACTTGCCGTCTGGTAATTCGTGATAGCCAGGCTGCTTGCTAGGCTTGAGGTGCTAGTTGGCCTATTGGCGGATCCGTGATAGGGCCTAGGCCTACAGTACTTGTGGTTGAAGTCGTCAGTTGCTCAGCTGCCGCCGTACGTCCCTTCAGCGGTAAGACGAGCACCTGAAGGGTTAGGGTTAGGGTTAGTGTGAAGAGTGCTCGTCGTACCGCCGCAGGGACACGGTCTTAGCGGGTACCTATGAGCACCATTCAGTGCTTGTGCTGTTCAAGGCGGTGACCAGTCAAATATCCGGCTCTCACAGGGACGGATGTTTGACCAGTTATGACCGAGCGCGTTTGACCGGTGACAAAATTTGACCGGTCATATAGCTTCCTATGCCATTATTGAAATGCTGTAATAAAGTGACAACATAGTAATTTATCGTCACCTTTGTCGTCTTAGTTGTTTTTCATGTTGTGATTATGCCTAATGATTTACAGCGATGCGTAAGTTTTTGTTTGAACGTGTTTTACGTGTTTTGCATAAATGCATGCATGCAGGTCCAGCATACCCGCCAGGACCAGGCTATCCGCCAATGCCACCCGCAGGTTATCCTCCCGTACCAGGTCCTAGCTACCCGCCATCAAAGTCGTACTATGTCATTCGAAGTCGACTGAACGGACTCGTGCTTGATGTCGAGGCGGAGAATCGTAACCCGGGCGCTCGCGTTGTGACCTGGAACCACAAACCGGGGAACTGCGACAATCAGCTTTGGTATGACGACTTCATAACGGGAACAGTTCGCAGCAAACTCAATGACTTCGCTCTCGACTGGAACGGTAGGCATAATTAACTTAATTAACTCATGCTAAACTTCTATAGGCCTAAACTTCCAATTTTACAATGCTTTCCCGCAGTAGGCCTAGATCTTAAAAACAGCTGGGCACTTGCATTGAAACGCCGTTATCGTCTGTGCCGAAATCTAGGCCTAGGCTGATATCTTTCGTAGTGATTGTATGAGCAATGGATACACTATTGTACTATTAAATGGCAACGGCTAGGGCTGCTCTGCATCGTCGAGTCAGTGTGAATAGCTATATGCATGTACATGTATGTAAAGCTCATTGGCACCGCACGAGTGTGGGTTGTTACACTGCTTCCCTAACATCAGCGTTTGAATTGCCGCGGGGGTTGGGGAAGTTGAACCCCCCCAACTGTTTTCTCAAGCCCCCTAACACACTGTCAAATTATGCACAGGGGGGTCAGCTATATACTATATACATACGATTTACGTCACAAATTTGGTCAGTTTCCGACCATCGAAAAGTTCAACCCCCAGCTAATTTTCCACAATTCAAACACTGCGTAACATGGTTTGGTCTCAAGAGCTGCATGCCAGCAAAGAGAACTCGATTGACTTTTAAGATCTAAAAGGACTGTGCAAAAGTTTATCAAAATCAACGAAGACGTCCCAATCCCACGTTGTGCTATAACAGATAATTTGTGAGATCATAGTAGCTTGGAGATGTGCGTCATGTGCTATGTGTTAGAATTACAGAATCACCAAAAGGCTTCATCAGTGGCAATCAAGACGGCGGTCAAAAGAAAATCTTTCTTACGACGTGTCTAAGTAGCTATTATATAGCCTGTGTCACAATGTTTTCGCTTGTCCACAGGCAGTGCTATCGTTCTCAATCCGTATCAGCCTGGTAACCCTAACCAGCAGTGGGAGAGAGCAGACCAGTTCATTCGTAATCGAGCGACACCCAACAAAGTACTTGACATCGCAAGTTAGTATTGTAGCCTAATAATACTGTTCTGTTCTAATCTACAGTGTACATAGGTTATCCTTGCATTCTTCTAGGATAATGCAACAGACCGTAACGCAACATTTATAAAATCATCGACTAATATAAATTCCTATACCGACTTTGATGCAGGCAACAGATGGCCAAATAGGCTATTGCGCTGTGTTCTGTGCGGTCATGCCAAATCAGCTGCCACTTCCAAGATTGTAAAGCGCTTCTGCAGCGCTGTAGCATAGGCCTACCGAACCTTTCAGCTTTGTTGAGTTTCACGTTCTATCGTGACTAATGATGTCAGTGATGTTCGTGTAGATAACAACAGTGCCGCTGGAGCGCATCTGGTGTCGTGGGATCGAAGTGGCAGTTCCAACCAGTGCTTCGATGTTCAGTTTGTGGACGCCGCCCAAACACAGCCTCAACCTTATCCTCAGCCTCCCCCTCATGCCCATCCTCATCCTCATCCCCAGCCTCCAGTTCATTGTCCACTACCACATCAGCAACCAGAAGCATCAGCAGCATTTCGGTACAACATTTATATTATGTGCTATAAGATCTTCCATCTGGGTGTCACACGGTGTACACACCTTAAGCTGAACCATATAGCTGGCATCACTGTTGTAAACTTAAGCGACCTTTATAGTTTATTCCCGCCGTTATTTAGGCCTATTTAAGAATTACTAGAGTCGTTATAACACATTAAAGGTTAAAGGTTAAAGGTCGCATATAGCTCCTAATGAGCGAACCCATCTCAGAGCTACGGAGCGTCACTTGTCATATGGGATCACACATTGTTACCTGCCACCCGACAGAGGTGAACGCGCCCCGCCTTAACCCAAGCCAGATAGGCCGGTACTCGATTTACCTACCCCGGAGGGATGGAAGGCTGAGTTGACCTAGGCGGTTGGTTAAATCCCGAGATGGTTTACCTGCCCACAGGCAGTCACCCATCGCAGTATTAACCGGACCCGGCGTACAGTAACTTCGCTGATCGGATCAGACGCGTTACCACTACACCACGCCTACCGCCTACTACATTAGACCCGTAAGCGACTCACCAGCCGTTTTCTCGCTCGCTCGTAGACAAATCTTGCTCGCTTTTCTCGCTCAGCGAGAAAAGCATGGGAGAAAAGCAAGAAATTGCAAGGTTCCATCAGAAAATTTCAAGTCGATGGTTAAAGTTCTGCAAAATACAACAAGGGATTACTTTTTTGTCGCACCCTGTATATATTCAGTAGTTCTTTCATAATTTTGTAAATGATAAAGAAGATTATGATGTTTATTAAATCACATGGAAGTCTATTCCATAGTTGGCTTTTTAAAAATTTAAGTCTGTGATACTTTTAAGGTAAAAGCGATTGAGGTATCCCTAAACATCGGGGGTCGAAAAGTCGAAACTTCAACTGCTGAAATTTACGATTAATGCTGACAATTTTAAATGCATGTTGTCTTAGTCTATTTCCAGCCATTTCGGCGCAATTCACTTTTTAAATGTTCTCCGCAGCACAAAACGCAAAAATCACTAATAAATCCCTTGTTCGGGGTTTCAAGATTGTTCAAGGTCGCTGATTTTGGTGTCGATCGAAAGGGCTTATGGGACTTTCAATAACTGATTAATAGTAAACCTTGGCCCATTTTGCACCGTATTTGAGATCCTGAAACTCGAGTCAAATTTGTGGCAGCAGACAGTGAAGATTTGGTGATCCTATCTTGCACCGTTTTGATACAGTCGCAGAGTACGATGGACAGACAGAGAGAGCGACAGACACACACAGTAAGACAGACGCCTCGACGACAGCTAAGATGCGTGAAGCATTACATACTGTTGTGCGTGAAAAATCATGTGCCGTTTTAAATTTCGCTCGCTTCGACTCGCTCGTATGTATTGTCGCTCGCTCACGAGAAAAATCTCGCTCGCTCTCGCTCGTCCCGTTTCTCACTCGCTACCGCTCGCTCTCGCTTATAGATCTATAACATATGTGCTAATGCCAGTTATAATGAGAGCATGTAAATATCCCGTCTGACGTTAAAGCAACAGTGCAATACTGCTATAAGAATTTTGCCACAGTTCACAACCTGAATTTTGTAGGCTCCACTAATGGCCATACTCAACGTTTCTTGATGCCAGGCCGACGTAGTTCCACTCTACTTGCTAACCACAGGCCTACCAGTTTGTTTTGGTTGCATTCCTGACAGGCAAAGCGCCAGCTGGAAATACTTATCATGAAAAAGGGAGATGGGAGTTTTCTCCCAGTCTTTGGGGGACACTTTTTAAACCAACAATAGTAGGGGGCTATGTCTTTAGTTGCTGACGAAGCCATGTCAGTGGCAAAGTTTTGGCCCGAGACGGTGGAGGCGTGTTGAGAAAAAATAAGAGAAAACATACCAAAATAAAATACTGGCTTCCATCTGCATCACTGCAGTGACCGTATTCCGCATTGGAGAATTTTTTACGGCCTGGTCCTGGTCCACTGGGCTGGCATATCGCTTTTGTCGCTACAAAAGTCTGCGATCTTTGTACAGTTATGCGGTTGCTTTATAACGAATGCGAACGTGGTTGTTGCAGAAGCTATTTCTACATTGTAAGCGACATGCACAACAAAGTACTAGACATTGCTGGCGCGTCGCTTATGCCTCAAGCCAAAGTGATCGTCTGGCCAAAAAAATCTGGCATCAGCCGTTACAATCAGCTGTGGTACTTTGACGAGAATGGCATCATCCGATCAGCACAAGGCGAATTCGCTCTCACAGCTAAAAGTTAGTTAGCAAGGCTGTCTCTTTTTACATATCAATAGCTCGTACTGTCTTTACAGTTAGTGGTAAGGCAAAAAAACTAGGAACGGGGGTGGCAGAAAATTTTATCATGACGTGACATTAATATTACCATTGAACTCATAAAAACAAACTTGACGCATTAAATAGTACTCACAAAAACTTAAGCAAAGTTACAGCAACATTTCAGAGCAGAGGAAAACAGTATTTTTTCAGTAAAACTTCAAAAGCAAACTAAAAACTGCACTGATATTTCTGAAGGTCTAATAAAAATTTTAGTGACGCACGTTTTTCTAGGAACGGATGGCAACCGGAAGCACAGCTTCTCTTTAAGTCTAATCTCACTTCTGTATGTCTACTTCTGTTCTGCTTGGTGGTTTCGGATCTTTAGCTCTGCTACAAGTAGGATATAAAAACTTGTGGTGAAGGAATTCTGTTATTCTGCGCACAGATCCTGGCGAACAAGTACACATGACGCTGTTCAAAAACCAACCATTTCAGCATTGGCGCCTGGTTGGCAATCGCATCATGAAAAATAGCCAGGAGTGTCTCGACATCTCTCAAGCGAACAAGTCCGATGGTGCTGCAGTGATTTCGTACCAGTACAGCGGTGCTGTCAATCAGCACTGGCATCTGGAATACATCAGTGAACATGATATGGGATGTGTTGTGTCCTAGTGATGTCACAATTCAAAAATCTGATCGGGCAACGATATCAAACGCTGATAAAACACAAGTTTTTCACAGCAGACTGAAGACCAAACTTTTTGCTCGATCTTACAACTACTCTGACTAACTGTGTCTTACTGCACTGAGTACTACGTGACTCTGACACTGGTTTTCATTGTTACGTGTCCCGGCAGTCAATTTGACTTCATTCCACATTAAAGTCAATTTGTACGTCATCAACATCATCAATAAAGTGTAATATCTGAACATATGAAGAACCTACTGTCACCAGTGTAGGTTTCAAATGCTGCAGAGCGACTGCAGATAGATTCGTAGTAAAGTGCTGCATAAATAAGCTGAGAATGTTTTCTACTGTTTTATTTTTGTTGACTTTTAAACTGTCTTCCAGAAGTAAACGAAGTCTGCAGTGTGCAGTGCATTCGAATTTTCATTGAAACAGTAACCGATAAACACAAATTACGAATTAACTTTGAGAAACGAGCACCTTGAGTGAAATGCGAGATTCAAACTGAAAGAGTTGATGCTTGGTTTAAACGTTTCATGATACCTACTATGTACACATCAGATAATCAATAAAATCAAAGCATTTGTCCTATTTAAACTACTCCTTTGAGTGTTCTAGCAATAACGTTGGGAGTGACGGTAATGGCATCCAGTGAGCAAAAAACCTGCTATAGCTACTACAATTAAAGACCAGTTCTAACTTAGAAAAATTTCAGTAGAGTAGTTAAACAAAAAATGGAAAGTCATATATATCAGATGAGTAGAAAAGGTATATCATTCAGTGATAAACAATAATATTCTGCATTAGCTGATAACCAGCCACACGAGTTGATTCCACGGGAAACACGGGCTACGGAATAAAGTAACTTATTGAAACAATGTGCAAATGCATAAGTGGCAAAAATTCATGCTACCGAATGCCCTTATCTCACCATAAGAAAACAATATAACAAAATATCCAAAGTTAAAAATTAAACTGCGAGCCAAAAATAGTATATAGTAGTAAATCAAGGCAATGAGATATTCAAAATGGAATAAAATCTAGACTGTGCTGAAACAAAAAAAACCCTTCAAACGCTTAGTAATGCATTTCAAATGTCACATACAGTGGACAACTGAACATTTAAAATAAATGCACAGTTTAATAAAATATCCGAACAGCAGGCAGTTGGACGAGAAGAAACAGATCGGTCAATGTTAAGATCCAGATGTGGTAGTAGTGTTCTCCTCAGAATTAAGAGTGTTCCTAAGTGAGCTCGTGTTGCGGATCCACCAGACTTTCATGCGGTCCCAGCAGGCGGACCATGAGTCCATGGCAGGACGAACGTCAAGCACCGCAAACTGGTATGAGTTCGGGTCGACAGCGCCACCATCATAGTAGTCAATGACATACCGCACGCACTTGCCACATCGATCGACCATCCAGTCATGTCGGTCAAATGGCAGCTCGTACCTGTCCACACAGCAAAACAAACTGTTTAACTCCACTGTGTGCAGATGGAAAATGCCAAAATATTCAGCTAAAAATTATGCAAAATGAAGCTTCATAGCTTTCTCTACACCTGCATCATCATGCAGGCAATAAACAACTCAGCCAATACTATGAAACATTCTAGTTTTTACAAAGAATCATATTCACGATTCACGTATCGGATTGATCATGACACCTCTCAAAATCAATGAAACGTTCCCACAAAATAAACATTTTCCCCACATGTACTTTTGTATGAGAAAAAATAGCAAATACATTTCCTACAGGAAGTCAATAACATAATGGTAATCACATACATAGCTGCACCCACTTGTACTTCTTGTAACACTGTAACAAGAACAACGACTGACACCCATCTGTTCAGATGGCCTTACAAAACAACGATACATCATCTGCTGCCAGCGCCTGATAATGCTTCAACAACATGACTACTGAAGTTATATTACCCGAGCCAGTGGCGTATCCTTGCGTGAGGAGAATAGTTTGCAGCTTTGCCACCAAAGCTCTTCAACTTTGGATTCATGCATTCTCTGACAAACATCAGAAGATGGTGTAATACTCAGGTATGCAGTAAAACTTCACACAGTGCACATGGTCAAGCTACCTACAGCTCTATGCTGTGTCTCAAAAAAATGGACTCCAGTTACATCTTTAAATAACTCCAACAATGACCAAAAATATTTGTGGCTCATGTTGTTTTTCATTGGAGTATTACCAGGCAGTTACCTCTACTGTGGAAGCCTAAGATAGTACAGTTTTTACAGAGTAACAAGCACTGTTAAATGCTGATTAAACCATGATTCTTTCCATTAAAATTCACTGATAATGAACCAGTAATGTTCAACTTATTTTAAAATGTAACAGAGGTCCTTGTTTTTGACGTAGTGCATATACCAAAAATGGAATTTATGTGTGATTGACAGACAGATGAAATTTGGCTTAGACCAGTCTTTTTTCAATAAAGCCTTAGCTGCTGAGCTCACAAATTTGGTCTTAAGCACTAGTCCAACATCAGAACATAAATGTTAGCATACAAAACCAAGTCAGTTGGCTACAAAACAACCTGACAAAAGAAGCGGACAAGCATTTGAACACAAAACTACTGTGTATCAAAATAATGTAAGCACTATACCTAGCATGTAGTGCTTCCCATTTCAGCACCTCCCGCCATGCTAGCTCATTATTTGCATTGTGAATACTTATAATGTGGTCCATGTCTTTCTGGGTAACATCAGCATCCTTCCAGCGCCAGCCTTTCAACAACAAATGCACCAATATAGCAGACAACATCTGCTGCAACGAGTTCGATTAATTATGGGAAATGGTCAAAAACAGATTAACTGCTAAAAAGTAGGCCACATTAACAAAACTAGTAATCAGTATTAAAAACTATACCAAAATGTAAACAATACCAGACTTTACAAACGAAACTGTTTGCAATGCAAATTTTTATAATATTCTGGCAGTCAAAATTTATATTACCTTACAAGTTAGCTAAAGTGTCATATGTTGCTTGCTGAAAACTCAAATTAGGTTCAAACTCAAATTAAGTTCAAACTTCAATACAACACAGCAGTATAACATTAACAAAATTATGCTCCTGTGGTAAAATGCACAGACTGCACAATGCCTTGCGTAACTTAATGCACAAAATTACTACCCGAATACACACAATATTTTCTCTTTAATCCACTCAGAAGTTGTTGTAAAGATAACTTACAACACATGGTACTGCAATGACAGCACCATATATAAGTGTTTTGATTGACTGATTGATTAATCAAAAATTTTAAAAAAACAAAAGAAACACCTTTTCTCAACATAGCATTCCAGAACATCTGCGGAGAAGGGTAGACCCAACATTCATTGTCTCGATCTGCACGAGGAATTGTTGAAAGCTCTCTAGATGTTGACAAATGAAAAGGCTGATCAGGCGACGGTCTCTGGTTCGGTGGTGGCATCTGTCACAATTCAGCCTCCAGTAACACACTTGATAACTATGCTAGCTTACCACATATGGGTCATTTCGCCAATTTTTTAGATTTTGGGTCTCTGAGCAGTTACAGCCACATTTTTACAGCTAGTGATACGGAATGTGCCAAAATGTTTGCAATAAACGGCCAAACAAATTGCGCTACCGAAGGGGGTCACCAAGAAACGAAGACGCTAAATGAGAGGGGGTAGGTAAAATTTGTGATTTTTGGCCAATAAGTCGCTGTATCTCAGTAACGGTGCGAGATAGGGCCCAGGTTACTATTAATCACTAATAAGAAGTCGTACACTGGCTCTCGATTGGCGCCGAATTCAATGACCTTAAATGACCTTAAACGCCAAAATAGGGGGTTTTATGGATTTTTTGGTGGTTTGGGACTGCGACACAAGTCTATATCATTCACAAGGTGGCGCCACGGAACTATCGTTATGCGATCCAGATAGAGAATTTGGTATTTGTACATTAACTTAGCGTGAAC
>Ga0056128_1001618_pt1 | contig 25498 bp, 11 predicted proteins | sample WorMetLIZISLAND2_FD_71113 | JGI IMG/M metagenome (GOLD analysis project Ga0056128, IMG submission 71113) | Marine gutless worms symbiont microbial communities from Max Planck institute for Marine Microbiology, Germany - Olavius geniculatus... ... | reverse complement strand
TTAGGGTAGATGTTAGTGTTCCTTCTGGAGCCTTTCTATCCTTGGCTGGTATTTTGTTGTTTTTATTTGTGTTGCTGGTGTTGTCAATGTCAGTGCTGAAATAAATAAATAAATAAATAAATATCATACAGAGAAACTGGAGGACTGTTTGATCAAGACGACGACTAATCTCCGTGTGAGTGGCTGTCTCATGCTTCGACTCCAAGACACGGATGATAAATCCGCCTACGATGATGTACAGGATCGTCGATATCAACAGAATGATCGTCAGCAGCGCGTTCATCTTTATCTACACAGACAGACTTAACTAATGACGTCCAATCGTATGCCTCACAGTCACATCTACTGTTTCAATAATATCACATTGTCTCAAAACTGTAGCACATTTTTGTTTTGAATAACTTTGTGAAACATTAACAGATTTCAATAATTTTTGGCACGCAACATTATGAAGACACTTGACGTAAATGGTTTTGCCATGCCTCACCTTAATGCTGTTGCTACACTACCTTGTGAAATGCAAAAGTTGTAGTTTGGCCGCTTACATCAGTGAATTCTTATTATTTTAAACACATTATGTTGAAAGCTTTTAACGCTTAGTGATAGTGAATGGCCTATTTTGTGCTCATGTGCCATTAAGAAGCTACTCACTCACTCACTACGTCAATGAATTATTCCGTGATGATTATGAACAATCATTTACGTCAAGTTTCTTCAAGTTTCTGCATGCCAAAAATTATTAGAATCGGTCAATGTTTTGAAACACGGTGTAAGCTAATTTTGTAGAAGTTTATTTTTTCAAACTCAGCAAGTTAACAAAATATATGGAGCCTTGTGAATTCGTGTTAACATTACGCCGACTACAAGTATCGTTTCCTACCTACCTATACCTTCGTTGTACATTAAAAAGCCTCAGTCATTATACTAGTTTCATTACCTGATAACCGTGCAAAGTACACAAATTCATTTTAAACTATTTGTTTTCACGATTTTCGCTATACAATTTGAAATGTCTGAAGATCATAGCACTGTTTTGTGTACACATTAAGGCGCAAATTCCATTATGTCGATTTGTCGCAAATTTGCTGTACAACAACTTGAGCGACTTGTTGTATGACTAGCTGCCTGTTGTACCAATTGCTGTAAGTTCCGTAGGATTTATCTGTCAGTAAAAAACAAGACTTTTTCCTCAAGATTAAGACTGTTCATATTAATGTAGCATTAGATGTTTTAATGACAATGATGATCGTGAAGGAATATGACAAAGTATGCAGTGCGTGCAGATCGATGTCAGTTGATGATCATAATAATGACATAATAATTTCTTATTATTTGACTTCGATCGTAGCCAGTCAACTGCATTCGAAATATTTAATAGTAACTGCTAGCAAAAATTATTGAAATTCTTTAAACCGAGATTAAAGTTTTGTCGTCAAGACCACAACCAAAACCAATAAATTTTGTTTTTTTTTCTGTTCTCGAGGCATCTCGAGGTCGAGAACTATAACACTGGTATCTGTGTGACTGTTTTACAGTTCGCCGCACAGCATGTTGTACAACAAATCCGTAATAAGTCGAAGAAAGTGGAGCTTAGATCTAAACAATCACGTATAGTGTACGGCTCCGACGACGTTGACAACACTTACATTCAAGTTCATCCCACAGTAAGCGCTAATTTGTACAGCCTAGGCCTATATACACAGGTGGCTTAGTAATTTTAAAACGACGGACTCGCGATCGCGAGGTCCTTGGTTCGACACCCGGTCGGGTTGCTATCAAGTGGTTAGTACTTGGATGGGTGACTGTCTGCGAACAGGTAAACCAGAAACGACGGTAACAGGTAACTGACAGTGCTATAGATTGGATGTCGCTTCACAGTGACCCCTGTCGCCTCGCAGGGTGTTTGGATAACTAGAGGCTGCAGTCGCCGTCGTGGTCTACTCGTTGCTGTCATAATAGGCTACCGGTGGACACCTCACTGCGGCGACCGCAAAGGGTGCACCGTGCCCATGCACATATCATTACCCCACATTAGCTTGTAAGCTACTTATTTTCCGTCTCGCTGGAAGTAGGAAGCCGAGTGCACCCTGAGTTTTTTGTCACTTGATCTTATGAAAACCTTCCAGATAACCGGTTTGCGGATTGAAAATTAAGCTTTTATTCAGTTTATCTTTGGTCTTAACAGCCAACTACATAATCAATCAATTAAAGTTTGACGTTTCCAATGTGTTTGTTATAGGCCTACCGGTAAACCTATAGGCTGCCGTGCTAACGGGATAGACCTACCTACGCCTGTGTAAACAAACAGAAAACCTAACGTAGGCTTATTTGTAGATATTTATCATGGACGGAAGTCTAAAAAGATAACCGAGTGCAGCAATTGTTACAACACTAAATATACACTAAAATTACAATTGCTGTTAAAATATCAACAATATGGTAACCGTATCGTTGTCTGTTCCATACAATAGAGTTGTGTCTGTTTTGCTAAGCGACAAGCAGTCGTCAGTGCGTAGGAAACTAAGTTGCAGCAGCAGCAGCCGTAGCAGCTGTAAATGATGTCAGCAAATCGATGAGCAGTTTAAGATGCTCGCCGCCGCGTGTGACATACTGTCACGACTGTAAATCAATTGACGACGCTCTGCCAACTGAACCGCTAGCTACCTGGGAACACAGCTAGACGATCGATTGCGAGTTTATAACTGCATCTAATATTAATTGCAACAGCTCTCTGACCTTCGTCTCTTTTGTTGGGTTTGTGCAATAAATTTGGTGGCGGATATAGCAGACCTATCTAGCTGTCGATGAATTTTAGGCCTTCGTATAGGCCTATATCCACGCCGAGTCACTGGCTTAGGTACAGCACTTTCACCAGCATTGGTATGGCTATCCTGTGGGATTCGTGCACATTAACTTTTTGGTTGATCTGCACAAATTCTTTAGTTTCTTGTCTATGCCGGGAGTAAGGTTTGTCAGCCCACCATTTCGAACCCTTTTTTCCGGCGCTGACGTTGGTTTAAAAGTTTGGGAACAAGAAGTAGTAATTTTCCTGCAGGCAGCTGCACATTTACGATACACGATATCCGGGTGTTTAAAATTTTAGTTTCGCCTCTAAGTTCTCACGAAATAAAGAATTTTTAGCCCAAGTGTTGTATATTTAGCAGACAATTTTTCAACAAAAAGAAACATTTTCGTGAGGCTACAATTTATAAAGAGCAGCTAGATGCCCTTGCCACAACGTCAATGTCACCCATCAGTTGTCACAAAAAGCCACACATCAAAACTCTACAGACATACCAAGCGAAATCAAAATTAATCGTGAAATGGCCAGTCAAGGTCATTCAAGGTCATCTACTTCGGAGGCAATGAAAGCTAATCGCAGCACTAGGTTCCTATAATGAAAATATTATCATAGAATAATTATGGCTTTATCTCTGAAAGGTCAGACCACATGCGACCGAAAACATTAAACGTCGCCGTTTTCAACTACGCTATACAGTATACAGTCGCTTAACGCTCTTTTTGAGTAATTTTGTGCTGCCAAATTGGTTTTTTTACGCGCGAAAGCAGCTACTGCTTTCAGCGCGTCTTAGCCATCGTAATTCTGTCTGTCCGTCTGTCCGTCCGTCCGTCCGTCTGTCATACGGGTGGATCAGTCAAAAACGGTGCAAGCTAGAATTACCAAATTTTCACTGTCGGCTGCCCGGAAGACTTTAGTTTCAGGAACCAAACGTTTTCCATAAATTCGAAGGGGGTCACCCGAACGAAAACGCTAAATAAGAAGGGGATGGGCAAAATTTGCGATTTTTGACCAATAAGTCGCTGTATCTTAGTAACGGTGCGAGATAGGGCCTAGGTTACTATTAATCACTAATAAAGATGTATATAATAGGAAGTCGTACACTGGCTATCGATTGCCACCGATTTCAATGACCTTGGATGAACTTGGACGCTTAAATGGGGGTTTCTATGGATTTTTTGGCGATTTTGGGCTGCGAGACACTTTTCAAGAGCGAATTGCGCTGAAACTATTTGAGGTAGACATAGACAGGCTGCGTAAGAAATTTTTAGCATTGAACGTAGATTTCGAAGGCCTAAGTCTCGATTTTCTATAGGTTCAAGAAAACCTGCGCACGAGGGCATCAAAGAGCGGTACCCCCCTAAAAGTCGTTATTTTACCGTTGTTGGCCAGTCTTTCGTGAAAACAGCTGGAAATAGACTGACTGTTTGTGAACATGAACTGCTATAGGCTTTCGCGCGTCTCGTGAACCGTAGCTCAAATTTATTGTCTAGGATGTCACAACAACTTTCGACTTTCGTTTATTGGCAGAGGCGTCCCCTGGCGAATGTGATTGCGACAATACGTCGTCTTATTTGCAGGACTATTATTACGCGCGACAGCACCTAGTGCTACCCGCGTCGTAGCTATCGTAGAGAAGTCTGTCTGTCCGTTCGTCTGTCTGTTTGTCGCAGAGATGTATTGTATCAGAACTATGCAAGTTAGGGTAACGTAATCTTCGCAGTCAGCTACGTAAAGACTTCAGTTTCAGGATCCATAAAGCTTTTTCAGAAATTTGAAAGGGTCACCCCGACTGGAGGGCGATAGCCTAACAAGATAGGGTGAAGAAAATTTGCGATTTTTAACCAATAAGTCGCTGTACCTTAAAAACGGTGCGAAATAAGGTCAAGGCTGCCATTAATCATTAATAGGAAGTCCTATAATGCCTTCTTAATTGACATCAAAATCAACGACCTTGGATGACCTTGAATAGCCGTACCGCACTTTACTGCACCAATAATGCGTCTTTTGGAGCTCAATAAAAAAAGTCTGAAAAAACAGACACGTACTGTCAACGTCAAAAATGTAGCCAAAAGAATCTACTTACAGGCGGTATAAGGTTCTTACGGATAGAGGCCTATGGTGGAGATTTTTGCGTGCAGATGTAGGGTGGTCGATCATGATCAGTTTTCAATGTCATTAGTTCCTTTGTCTTCCGAACCTTTATTAATTAGGCCAAAATTGTTACTACACAAAAATTGGATGAAATGGAAAGTTCAAACGATAAAAACTTCTCGATCGTTTCTGTCTGCATCTAATTGTAGTGAGCTACACAAGTTACATTCTTACGTGAATTACTTAAATTACACTCAATGTCCTTATATTCTGATTTGTTAGTTACAAATAATAAACCACAAAATTTTGCAAATTTTGTCACTTCAAGTTATCGTCTGAATAAGCTTAGGCCTACGTTTAAAAGTATTTGAACTCATAGTACGATCAACGTCGCATATAAATTTTGCACGTGCAAATAAAATGAAGTGTGAAGATGTCAAAGGCGTGCATGGTGCTATACTTGGAGAACAAAGAACGCATCGCTCGTTTTGGTGCATCGCTTGTTTGACCACAATGTGGTTGACCAAGTCGCGCTTTATTCGACCTTTGCTTCTCGCCTAAGTGCTACCGTTCGCGACTGCCGTTGTCTTCGCTCTCAGCACGGCATTGTTGGCCACGCGACCGCGCGCACGCGTCCCAATTTCACCCTCGTCCGTTCTTTAATTGTTCCATTATCGCCGCCGCCGCAGCAGCAGCAGCACCTGGCTATTGTTGCGGAAAACTTGCATCACGGCTGACGTCACCAGCCCACAACAACAACTTGATGCTGACCGCTGCATGCTGTACCGCTAGGCGGCACGCGCAGAATTCTATCAACCTCTTCTCTAGAAATATACGTATGACAGCCGGAGACTATGCTTTGATAACGATAGAATACAACACTGTAGGGCTAAAATGAAGTTTAACAATGTACGCAGCTGAAGAGTTCAAACAACCAAAAAGAATGAGTAATAAAAAGTGAGGGCCTATGGGCCTAAAACCAATACGCTAAAAGTTCATAGTCTGTAAAGTCAGTCCGTTACATGAGTATCAATACTAGCAAGGGACTATTGTGGACTTGTGTTATCAGAGATTTGTTACGTCATCGACTGAAGGCTATTCAGTCAATGTTTTGCACAAAGAAATGTCCCGAATCCATGCTGTTCAGCTATTTATACAGCTATCGGCGCGAAGGGCCTCCAGAATTGATTTCTAGCGACAACACGATGCATGAATAGCCGAGCTCGCAGATTACTGGACTATATTGTTGTTGGCGTTAGACTTCCATTGCGACATTGTTCGACTTTATCGACGCTGCGACTGTGCTGTAGGTTGCTCTGTCTGTGTAGGCCGGGGAGATAGGCCATACACAAGACGCCTGGAAGTGGAGCTAATTGGCATCGGTCGCCGGTGCATTGTGTTGGCGTGATGCACGACGCATAAGATGCGTAGAGAGGTGAGGAGTCTTCTCTGGCGAGCACTTGAGACCGCGGTACGGCAAGTCGTGCCGTTGACTGACACCGACTAATGACAGCAACAAGAACTTCTATTTCCACACGCTACACATATGCAACACGCGCATCGCAGCCACACGCGGCCACACTGAGCAGCTTCTAAACGACATTAGGCCTAATGTTGGTGCTGACATGTGGCAGTATTTATAACCTATTGAGATTCGTCGTCTCGACGACTGTACTGGGGCAGCACATGGATAGAGCTCGTAGAAGCAGGTGCTTCTAAAAGATAGAATCACCTGGCACGATAAAGCACTCAAGTTTGTACCCAACCAGATTTTATTTCCAGTAAGGCATGCTTATTGTGGACTGTCTATCCAAGGTGAGCGGTGTAGATCTATGCAAATAAACATTGCTGTAATGCATAAAAAGTCAACGTATTTTAATGCATTAGCCTATACTTACAATAAAAACGACAGCATGAAAAATAACAAGCTGAAATGAAATACATAACGATCAGGGTGTAGGACATTCCCCCCGGACACTTCCCCCAGACGTTCCTTTTACCTGGACGTTTCTTCCCTGCTTTTTTGCATACCCGGACATTCCCCCTATGTATGGCGCTGCTGGGTGAAGCGCCGTCGTCAGCCGCTTCAGCAGGTCGCTAGCAGCGTCTGTAGCTTGTCGGCCTCCTCCACGTCGGTAACGCAGCCGTGCAGCACCTGCATGCTGTCGACGACGTCAGACTCGGAGAGGAAGGCCACACACGCGCTCGTCATACATAAGGGGGGAGAAATGTCCGGGTATGCAGAAAAGCGGGGAGAACGTCCGGGGGAAACGTCCTGGGGCAAGTGTCCGGGGAGAAATGTCCGTCTCCCAACGATCATATGCATTGTTTGGTGCAACAGAAGCAAACGGAACGAATTAACACTAACAAACGCGCTAATCTCATACGACGTGCAATAGCGGCGTCCGGCGTCGTGAGTTAAAACAGTTAACCTACAAAAGATTGCAATTTTCTGACCAACAGCTGCAAATTTACGACAAAAACATTATGAGTGCTAAAATTTTTAATTTTGTCCTCAAATTCTCCCAAAAAATGGAACATTTTTGGCTTCAAATTTTGTATTTTTATACAAAAAAGCTTCCACAAGATGGAAAATTGTTCGTCGGGCTAAAATTTACGGGGCATGTACCACCGCCACAATGACAGTGGTATGCACCAATAGTCGACCGGTGCGACCGTGCGCGGTCAGATATTTCTGGTAACTGCATGCATGATCGCTAGAACGTAAACGCTGAAAATGGATGACTGGAAATCGCGTTTTCCACTCCGCAGAACCATTGCTGATATTACCATTTTTAATTTTTTTTGTATTTTCCGTCGCCCTCAGGAAGATACAGGTGCCTAAGGGGATCTGTTACTAAATGCGCTGCCGAGAGGGGTTTCTTTTGGGAAAAATTTGGAATTATGCAAATCGTAGGCAAAAAAATTAATAATAAATATTTCCATCCATGAAAGACATAAAACATCCCGAAAGTTTAAATGTATCTTTACTCCAGCTATGGACTCCAGCTATGGAACGTTAATCAATTTAATGCGCAAATGCGTTAAAATCATAGTTTACCGTGGACTCTTTTTCCGGACACTATCTTGACGTTAAATTGCGGTGCGTTTAGAGTCTAAACGCACCGCAATTTAACGTTAAGATAAACTTTAGACAGACAGCGAGAACGCACTCGCGGCGGCATGCTTACAGAAAATCAAGTACAAAGCTAATTAATCGGCCATCAAATGCTAATCATCGTCAAATAAATCGCCGTGTTCAATAATCGCGGTGCAAGGAACACATAGTAAAAACTATTATGTAACATACGTGCAAGCAAGCTTATCGTAATAAATCACAAAATATATGCAACGCAGCGCACTGCATATTCCTGAGCGAAAATGGAACATATGTGGAAAAGATTTCGGCTGATGGCGTTTCTGACCCGGTGGACGAACGGCTAAGCGCGACGACGACTGCAGCGACTGGCTACACCGCGTGGCAGGCATGTCGACGTCGCTGGCGAACGAAATTGTTTCCGATTACAGAAAATTACTCGCCACGGACAATTAGAGCGACACCGCTCCATTAGGCTGTCAAGCAGGCATACAGCGTGCTGGCTGCTCCCTGCTCCGTGCTCTGGAAGGCGAGTGCGTGGTGAGGCTCACGCCATCCAACTGGAAACTCGGCTGGCTCAGCAGCCGACCGGAAACGCTCGTCGTCACGTGACTTCCGGGACTCGTGCTCGTCATGAGATGCCAAGGCGGCGTATTGTTTCTCGCCAGATAAGACGTATGCAGACCAACAGTGATCGATAGACATGACCTGACATCAACATATACGATACACGATAGAATTAATATACCGCTGATTATAACTGTCGCTGTGGTTCTATTTTTTAGAACAAAAAGTCTGCGACTTCAGTGCATACATCATACTGTACTGCATTTTTCGTGACTGCATAAGTCATTTTATGTGGCTGTTCCAATACGCTGCGTGTCTTGCTCGTATACTGACGTCCGTCCGTCTGTCCAGTAGGCGCTCCAAACTCGAAAACAAAAAACTGTAAATAAAAACAACATCGGTCTGAACGTCCCCAGGACAAGACTAATCGATGTGCCAATTTTCAGTTCAAAAGGTAAAAAGTTGGGGTTAGGCTTAAGTTAGAGTTGCACAATACAGTGTATTAATAAGAGGACTACGGTATATGTTGTCGGCAGTGGGCCGACATATTTGTAGTTATTATATCGAAAGAATAGCGATTTCTGGTCAAGTTATAGCTTTCAGGAACATGGTAATGACGATGAAAGTAAAATAGTTGAACATTAACATCGTGTTCAAAGAATTTTGATTTGCATTGTGGTAGAAACAGTTACAAATAAATCAATAATGCCACTAATCAGTAATTTTAATAGGCTAATAAGTGATGACTGTGTGGCTAATTGAGTGGGAAGTATGAAAACTAACATACAGTATCATCTGCGACTTTTTTGATTGAAAACCAGAAAGCAGCTTGACCAAAAAGAACGGAACATATAGGCCTACACTGCTCTGCGTGCGGATTTAGTCAGATTCTAGTACAAGTCAAAGACGAAGCGAAATTGTTCAGTGCACGAGCGTCGACCTCGTGCACTGCAGCGCCTGAGTAATAATCGGCATATCGACTCCGCCTGTTGCTGCAGTACGACATCGGATGATAGAGCGGCAGCAGCACAACGGCCGCACAAGACAACGTGAGCGTGAGACATTGCAATTAATTCATCAATAGATCAGTGAGACTTGGTGCTCCGACGTAGCATATCCATATAGTATCATGCCGGTACTATGCGCCTTTGACAGCGTCAAGTCGAAGCGTCTTTTGTGTATAGTCATTGCGTCTTCGACGTCGTGCTAAAGTACAGAAGCATATAATGCTGACGAACTTGCAACATTCTACACGTGGTTGCCTTCGCTACAGTAACCTTTTGCAAGACGACTTTTTAACTGTTTGTTCAGTAACGCTGATTAGTTGTTTCGTACGTGCATGATACGATAATAATAAAATCTTAATTTCATCAATTGCGTGAATATAGATAAACATTTAATTACAAGGCAAGTCAACTGTTCCCAAAAAACCCTCAAGGTCAAAGTCATGCAAAATGTAAGATGCGTTTCAAAATTGCCGAAAAAAAATTAACATCAAAAAGCTTCTATACTTGCCTTTATGTATACGGGCTACAGCGACTGCGGGAAGTGGTCTACAACAAACTACGATGACGTCACGTCACACTCGTCATACATCGTCAAACTGATGTCGAGCTTAAACTGAATGTCCTATGGTCCCATGTCCCACTGTCTGCATGGTTTGCGATGTCACCAGCCATGAAGCCACCTGCTTTACACAGTTTACAGTCACACGAAACCAATGCGCATTCAAATCAAACCGTTCTCATTGTCTTTCAAGTTTATACTTCGTTTGCAGTTTACATCCGAATCCAATAAATGTGTGCGACAAAGCACTTATTAATTACCTCCTTATTTATTAAAACGCTATTTCAAAAGTACCGAACTTCATACAGTTTCATTTTTTTACGTCTGTCTGTCTGTTTTTCTGTCTGTCTGTCTGTCCGTCCGTCCGTTCGTCACACCCGGGCACTGTATCAAAACGGCGATACTTAGAATCACAAAATTTTCATTGTAGGCTGCCCCAAAGACCTAGTTTTTCGTGACAAACTTTTGTGTCCCTGGGTGCGGGGGTTCCTCTCAAACTAGGGCGTCAAAGAAGGGTACCCCCTAAAAAGACGTTATTTTGTCGTTATTGGCTCGTTTAGTGTAAAAACGGTTGCAGATAGGTACAGACATGCTGCTTATCATAACAAGCACTGGTGACTGGCTTTTTAGATTTATCAACATCGATAACCTTGAACGACCTTGAACCCCAACCCCCAAAAGGGGTTTTTAGTAAATTTTTCGCAATTTTTGGATGCAGCGCACATTTCAACACTGAATTGCAACGAAATGGCTGGAGATAGACCAAGACAACCTGCACACGAAATTTTCAGCACTAAACGTAGATTTTAGTAATCCAAGTCCCGACCCCCTAGGTTAAAAAACGGCGCAGGCGGGCGTCAAAGACGGCTACTCGTCAAAGACGGCTACTCTCCTAAGAAGTGGTTATGTTACCGCTATTGGCTCGTGCAGCATGAAAAAGGTTGCAGATAGGCACAAACATGCCGCTTATCATAACAAGCAATAGTGACAAGCTTTTTATTGTTGTCAACGCCGATAATCGTAAATAATTTTAAACCTCCAAAATAAAGATTTTTAGTAATTTTTCTGGCGATTTCCGGCTGCGTCAGACATTTTAAAAGTAAATTGCACCGAAATGGCTGAAGATGGACCTGGACAACCTGCGTATAACATTTTTAGCATAGAACATACATTTTTTAGAATCTAAGTTTTGGTCTCTTAAATTCAAGGAGTCTTCCACACGGAGGCCTCAAATTGAAGTACTTTTTCAAGATGCAGTAATAGCTTACTGCTGTACACTGATTGCCGAAGTGACAGGACCGCTGCTATCGCGCGTTACGTGAGCTTTGTTCAAATTACTTGTTTCGATTACAAGACTTATATGGTTAATTAATCTTTTGTCATTGCTGCCGAAATAGCACAAAAGCAAACGACGTAAACTTCCAAAAACCACGCAAAAATGTAAAAGTTTACATTGTCTTTTGTTTTGTAGTACAGATTTTTTTCTGTATGTTGAAACAAAAAAAAATATTTGTTCTCAACAAGCAGTTAAGTGTGCATTGGTCTTTTTTTAGCTGGTAAAAAACATTTTTGTCTAATGTGCAACCAAATAGGCCTACATTTGACGATTGCCAAAATTTTTCTGCTGAAATAATTTGCAGAAAAAAAATACTGTCTGACGTCAAAGGAGTCGCTATGTTATCTTGTTTAAAGAACATATACCGCACTGTACGTCTTTTTGTTCAGTTCGTGTTTTAACTCGAAAAAAGTGAAAAACCAAAATTGATGTAAATGTTCCCCAGGGCTGAAGTAACCGGTGTGCCAATTTTCAGTTTGCAAAGTCACCGGACGTCAAAAGCTTTTTGTAAAATAGAAATGTTTGCTTAAGAATGGCTGCGGCGCCAGCGCTGTGCCCCAAGCCAGCCAGCCAGCCGGTCCGTGGTACACCAGGCGCTTCAGGTAAAAGTGAACTTTCAATTGAAACTAACAGTAAATTACTTCTGCATGTGCACAGCTATGTGGACGGCCGTATATGTGTCGGCACTGGGGCGATATCTTCGCCTTGCTGCACGGCGTTAGCTCACCATTGCAACAAAGAAGCATCGAAGACTCGGAGTCGCAGACGATTGCAGATAAAAAAAAACTCGCCCGACTCAGCAGTATCAGTTGACTGCGATCACATGACGTCAGGATGTCGATGAGGAGGAGGCTGAGTGAACGACCAATCACGTGACGGCGCCGTGCCTACGCCGCCGCTGATTGGACGACGTCGTGTCGACAGTTCCGGGACTGGAACGGGCGACTAGCGGCGGATCCACATGACCGACGACGGGCGTCGCCCACCAAATTACAGCGAGTCACGAACGGCGGCCGCATAGTCCGTCGACGTCGCGTATAATTTGCTCGACGAAGGATGGATGGATAGATAGACGAGCGATGGCGTCGTGCGCGCAGATTTGACAAAATTACGTCGCCTAATCACCATTATCATCAACTGGACTCGACGACAGAGCAGCAGCTGGTCGCCGTGTTGACAACAAGCTGCTGAGAGTCGATTGCGCCGACAATTCGCTTCGCCGTCGCTGCCTGCAGTAATTGTCGACCTGCAATCCACACACGGTAAAAGCGCTTGTTATCTAGTTGTTATAAAATTTACGTACGATTATTATTCTGAGGCTCGCGCAGACTCCACGGCGATTACACGCGCCCGAAATTACATAACACGAAAATTCGCCTGCAAGACTCCGGGTCTATATAATTATTATAGCAGCGTCAACCGAAATTTGCTGATAACAGTACTAGATCGCAATAATTCTGCTGTAACATAATTAGCAGACACCATGCCATGATACGTACGACAGTTCGAACAGCGGATAACGTATGCTATGTATGTATGTATGTATGTATGCTATGCTCCATGCCGCTTAATCAATCAATGCAAGCTATATGCAAGACAGATGCTGGCTGATGATTAGACGATAGCAAAAAACGTCACGTAATCTACATGATGTCAAGTGGTAGATTTAGTGTTAATTTTTTGGCCAGTTTGATACACGTTAAACTTTTCGCATGAACTTGACCTTGATGACTGAGTTCTTGAAGCATCTGACTGCAAACACCGACCGATATTGACAGTAAGAACTGCAACCGCCACTCAACGGAACTATGCAATCTTGTTCTTCTATAGGCCTACATTACCTTGGAAAATTTGAATATCCTCAGGTACAACTAACTTTATTGCAATGCTAGTCGACTAAAAACTGATACAAAGTAGTTTTATAAGATATATGTCAAAGTTTCATTTTCGTATACGTGTGAACATTAATTTGCAGCATCTGCTAAAAATAATGCATCTGCCGTCAACAAAGCCTGCACGCTTTAAGTCAACGGAATAGCGTCAATGACGCTTTTCTATGCTTCGCTAAGCGTTCAGCCGCCTGGCGACTGGTTTTGTTACACAGAATACCTCAGTCACGCCAAATGATGTCCATAGCACTAGAACATTATAGCTTAAAGTAACTTAACGTCAAACACAAAATATCTCCAATTTTATCATAATAAAAGGTAAACAAAATTAACCTTTAAAATTGCCATGAATAGTGTGGCAAATTGGCAGCTGATTTAAGATAATACGCGCGGTAGCATTTATTTCACTCTGTTTGAGGCTGTTTGTAGTTTAGCTGAATGACAAATGAAGCAGGAGAAATTACTGAAATCGGGCGGGCCAGACTGTTAAAAGTTGTCCCAAAACAAAAATTTCAAAATTTAAAGCATCAAATCTGAGGCGATACATCGACTTCGTTCTATTTTTTTGCGGTTCGTCTTCGAATGTTATGTCAATAAGGAGCGTAAAAATTTGCAAAGTTTGTCGCAAAAACAGTGAAAGCACCTTTTATGATATAGATACAAAATACATATACCCAAAGAGAGGTATGCAAGCAAGTAAGGAGTTAGCTAACTCATATAGAGCGTTAACTGGAAAAACTTCGAACGAATAATAGTAAAAACGAAGCAAAATATTCGATGAATGATAACTGTGTCTAAAGGTATGATTTTTGCGCCGTGCAGCGTGTCGTGCAGGTCGCGACAATGGCAGATGGTGTCGGCCGCGCAGTAGAAACATCGAGTTCGGTGTACAACGCCAAGTCTGCGTTCATGGACATGCCAGCGACCATGCAGGGCCACACACAGCAACATCCTCAGAGCGGCGCAGGCACCGGCGGGTCACCGGATGCAGCACAGGGAGGAGGCTTCGGATCACCCACATCCAGTACACCATCGTCATCGTACCACCACCAGGTAGTATCAAGAACGAGAACGTAAACGAAAACGAATATTATTTGTTATTTTTGATTTTACGAGAACTTGAACTGAAGTTTTTAGGTTAAAGAAACGCAAAAAACTAAATAAAATACATGCTAAGGCAAGCAGAACGAACCGAGACGAAAACAATTCACGGCAGAGCAAACGAAAACGAGATTTGCAAGTCAGTTAAACAGTTCAAAAGGCAGTTTTCTGCGTACAACGTTGAAACATTCGTGACATCTGACGCAAACATTGCTGCGACTCACTTATTTATAGAAATTAAAAAAATTCACGAAGTTACTAATTTGTCGTTACTGTTTGTTAAGTTGAACTATCATTTGCTGCATTTGTCAAATTAGTGCTCAGCTAAAACTATACAAAAATTATACTTACTTTGTAAATAATTATGCAAACACTAAAATTAGGTTTTCTGATAAACTAAAACTGTACAGAATGATAATTATTTTCATCCGTTAAACTGTAAAGAATACTAAGCCTAAAATTAATTAAAGAACTAGACTAAGTTTTATATCTGTGCAGGTGAGATCGTCGTCGTCGCCAGTAACCGGTGTCTATCATTATCACATGCCCGGTCCGTCTCCGCATCACCACATGCAGCATCAGCAGGAGGCTCAGCTTGATCTGTCGCCTGGGCCCACTGCAGGCTTCATGACGTCAAACCCCTCCGTCCAGGTAAAAAGTCGATAATCGTGCTACGCTGCGACATTTGACACTCAAATTGCGCTATAAAAATACTCACTTGCTTATCGGTACGTGTCCGTTCGTTCAAATATGAACTTCGTGAAAACAATTTATGCTGAATTTCGTCTCGGCCAGCATTTCCGCACCTAAACTGATCGGTAGTGTAAACCTAGTATTGGTGATTTGCTGGTGCAGCACAGAACAAATGCATGATATTTGCTATGCAGACGCGAGTTGGGTCGGCGTTGGGCTACTCGTTTGGGACGATTGGGCCGCCACACGCTGGCGTTGCTGGTTGCTACAGCGGCGGGTCCTGTGTACCAGCAGCAGCGCATCTGTTTGCCGCCATGAACCAATATCAACCCAACAACCCTGCGTCCGCACGACATCCCACACGTGATCGTGAGTCTTGACGAAGTCTTGAAACCTCTTTTTTCTCATTCTTATTAGGCCTATTGTCAGTACATGTAGTGGTAGTAGAAAGTAGTAGAAGTACTAGTAGTAATAGTAATATTGTAGTATTTTTTGCGTATAGTTTATGGATAAAAATCGCCAATTTCCGACTATTTTCAGACTATATTTTTTCGGTTAATGATGTTTGATATATAATAAGCCTATATTTTTCTGCCCACTTGCTGTATGCACCTTACCTTACCTTCGGGGTGGACAGGTTTTGCACCCGTCGCTGAGACCGTATCGGCTCGGCCCAATGCGCAGTTGCTGTATGCACACTGAGTGCCAAAAAACTCGAGAAACTATATTGTATTTTTCTTATTGTCTGTCCAATGCAATGAGTAGCATTGGACAGAGTATAAAATCACCAGAGCGTCCTTGCGTGCGTGCGTACGTCCGTCCGTCCGCCCGCCCGCCCGCCAGTGTCTAACTTTAAGGCGCCATATCTCTATAACGGTGCTAAATAGACGCATAGTCACAATGGACCACCCATAGGAAGTCGCCCACCGCGAGTCGAATGGTCATGTGTCGAATGGTCATGTGACCGATGGCGTCACCTGACCTCAAAAGGTCATTATCTTTGAGGCAGCAGTTTAAAGCTTTGATTTTTTTTGAGCTGGCCTACACAGCTCACTCATTTACTTCATACAGACTTTGATGTACGCTATCGAAATGCATTGGACAGACTGCGTGTTCGTTTGAACATTATTTTGTTTGTCAACCTTCATTATGCATCCGCCGTTGTAATAGGCTGCATTACGGGTCTTGTTCGTCTGTCCGTCCGTCCGTCTCTCCTTCCAATACGGTGTATGACTTGGAAACTGAAGGGCGCAAAAAAATTAAAATTGGTGTGAACATTCTACCTGGCAGAATTAACCGGTGTGTCAATTTTCAGCTTAAGAGGTCAAAGATGAGACGGACGGCCGCGCATATGTTAGCTCTCTGACCCTCATCATTATGACGATTGAACTTGTATGTTACGCTTCTTTGATGTTTTCACATGTAACGTGCCACTGATTACATGTGCATACAAACATCAACTGGAGTAGAGCTGTACAACTACAACATTAGTGATGAAGTTTGTCAATATGTCAAAAAATATTGCAGAATAAATTGCATTTATTGGAAAGACACAAAAATAAACGGACACGAAAAGCAGACCTGTCTTGACCGAATAAATGATTTTGATGAATTAAGATACCAAATGACGTGCTAAATAATTGATTGTTTTTTTGTAGCGCTAGGTCTTGACTCGGATCGTCTGCCGCTGCTAGCGCCACCAAGCGACGATCATCTACGACTGGGCGGCGCCAACACTGGGTCTGGCAAGAAGAAGATGCGTAAACCTCGCACTATCTACTCCAGTCTACAGCTGCAGCAGCTGAACCGTCGCTTTCAGCGCACTCAGTACCTGGCACTACCGGAGAGAGCAGAGTTAGCCGCATCACTCGGCCTTACGCAGACACAGGTAACTCTTGAGTAACAAATGACTACGTGATGATCCATCGTTGACCTTGACCAAGGTCAGAACTAAAAAACGATTTTACTACCAAGACATGCTCATGCAAGTCAAAGTATCAAAATGACCGAGCATTTTCATTCTCTAATATTATTTGATTTATTTTATTTATTTATTTATTTCCACTGATGCAATGACAACAGAGCATGACACTAAATCAGAGAACACTGGCAAAAAACAACTGCCATGCAACAAGTGGTGTACAACAAGGCTTAACTAAAAAATATGGGGCAGAGCCCAACGTGAGGCCGCCCAGCGCCGTAAGTCCGATGGGGGGGGTTAATTCAGGGGATAAAATTTACCTGGTAGCAAAGTCACGAGGCCCAAACTCAAATGCAGTAGCATACGCAGAACGCGCATTGTCGACTTAAAGTGTGTCAACATCCGCGCCTGCAACTTGTTTGTTAGTGGACCAATGTTTACCCATTTTTTGATTCAACGCGGGAGGGATGGCAGTCGATCAGGTTTGTTATCGATTTTCGGTATGTCGATCCGCTCCAGATATATTCGCGGTCAAAGTTTGAAGTTGCCCGAAATCGCGCCAAATTTTGAACTTGGGTAGGTCAACATCTGCGTCTATAACTTTTTTGTTTGTAAACAGAAGTTCACAATTTTTTCTCCAACGCAGCAGGAATTGCTCACAATAAAGTTTGTGTCTTTGTCAATATGATGATCGGTAGGCCTACTTGAGATATTTGCGGTCAAAGTCGAAAGTTGTCCTTAATCGCGCCGAATTGTAGACGTTTTTTGCTTTCCCAAATTTTAAGGGGACGGTGCTTCCAAATGTTGTGTATAAGTGATAATGATCCCCTTATGGCCTGTCACGTGGCAAAGTTTTATGAAGTTACTACTCCGAACCCCAAAGTTATAGGTCTAATACGCTGAATTATAAGCCAATTTTTGACCCTCCTTTGAAAAAAATTGTTGGGGAGCCCCATCCCCGGTCGGATATACACTAGCAGGATTGAGTCATTCTGTGGCGCGTGTAAAAATTTCGGGGCGCAGCAACCCCTAGGGGCCGAAATATGGTCTTCCGAAAAAGTCGATTTCATGGGTAAACATTAGCCGCGAGAACGCAGTGGAAAGTGGGCCAAAGTTCACCGGACTTTTTCCGTCTAACGCGGGAGAAAACGCTGGCAATAATTTAGTTTTTTGGATATCTCTGTCCATTCCGGAGATATTCGAGCTCAAAGTGGGAAGGGGTCTGAAATCGGGCAAATTTAGCGTGTTTTTTTGTCCCGAAAATTTTTTTAAGGCAGGCCGTCAAATTTTTGGACCGGCATTTGTAGATTGAACATACTTTCGACGATGTGGCAAAATTTCGCGGAGATCGGCCCACGAACCTCGAAGATCTCGCGATGAAAAAAATAAACTGCAGTAAAACATAAGGCCTTCCCGAACTATCGTTCCGGGCGGCCTAATAAAGAGCACTCACTGCTGCCTATCTAAGCTTAGTGGGAAATACACAGAGAGCAATAACTCAGGTAATTAAAGCAAAGTATGCAAACACACGTAGTCGCTCTTTCAAGAAGTGCAAGCCACACTTTTGCTTAATTCTTCGTTGCTCATATATTTTCGACTGAACTGAAAAAGTAACGTTAGTAGACAGTGGTTCAAATTTTACGTTTTAAGACGTAGCTTACTGATTGTGCATACTTGTAGCAAACACCTTTGAGAACGTTCTTCAAGAGGGGCATTATTAATGTATGCCTACAGCATGACTGATGGCTGGATGGATTCACCAAACAGTGAACGATGCGTGTTGTTTCGCAGGTGAAAATCTGGTTTCAGAACCGGCGCAGCAAGGTGAAGAAGATGATGAAGCAGCACCAGCACGGGGGAGCTTCGGTCGGTGGCAACAATACAGTAGCCGGGGCGGCGGTCAATGGCGGCGGGAGCGGCAGCGGGGCAGGTATTGGACCCGCAGAGTCACACAGTGTGCACGCCGGTGTCAATGCTGGTGCTGTTTTGTCGTCACGTGACTGCTGGAGCACTCACCAGGGGGCGCCAGCGTCACATCAACACGATGGACAGGTGCCCCTGCAGTCCCGCCGAACACTGGACGACGAGGCGAGTCCAGCGCGTCGTGACGTTCTCGACGACGACGACGACGAGCCCACCAAGAAGCCACTACATCTGCTGCAGCTACAGACAGCCATGCACCGCTTCTCACCGCCCGAGCACGGCCCAGGCCATCACTCGGGGCCGCCGAAGAGTGGCGGTGGCAGCATGCCGTCATACCGCGCCAGTCCCACCTCTCTGCACCCAGTCCCAGCAGCGCGCTACCACCACACCACACATGGCGGCACGACCATGGCGTCACCCATCCACGCTTGGCCGGACCCCGCCACCGTCGACATGCTGCCAGCCGGACTACAGCATCCGCACGCGCAGCAGCAGCAGCGTCTGCACGCGTCCAACCAGCCGTCGCCGTACCCCAGCTCAGCAACGTACATGACGGACATGACGACATCTACCTACCATCACCAGGGCGCCTGGTACGCGGGCGGAACGACGCAGCAGATGCACCAGACGCCCGCCCATCACCTCTCCACTCTGCTGTCGTGAACGTCGACCGGCGAGTGACTTTGTAGCTATGGCGCTCACTCGTGTGTGCGATCAATAAAAATTAAATTTATCGGGCGAAAAATAGTAAAACAACGTAATTTGTTTTACTGCAGTACTGCAATGAAATACATCTTTTCTGTTACTTCGTAGCGTCGCGTATTGCTCGTTGATAAACTGAACAAAAAGCCCAACTGGCCCTAGGCTTAAGCCGACCGTACTGGTTGTCACTTACCTTGAAGGTCATCCAAGGGCGATGATTTTCATTTCGTCTGAAAAGGCATATGCCACTTCCTATTAGTGATTAATAGTAACTTATGCCCTATCTCTCATCATTTCCGAGATATGACCAGTTTTTCGTTGAAAACGCACATTTTTCCTACCCTCCCCCTTCATTCAACCTTCAGTTTGAAAAGTTACTCTTGGAGCAGTTGGCTGGAATTTTGCATGTCCGAGTTTAAGACACACAGCTAATTATTCGTGTGAAAAGTTTTCCCGTACGCCCTACCAGTTAGCAACAGTACATCCGTTACAGACAGACGGACGGACGACGGACGACAATCGTGACAAAGGGCTGACCTTCAAGCTTACAGCTTAACGGTCGGCCCAAAAAGCGGAGTCGATGGCGACCGTCTCCCCTCTCCAGTTGTTTTATTAGGCCGCTCGTAAGTATACGAAAGGCCTTATGTTTTCGCTTTGTTTGTCTCTACTTTTTCATTTTTCTTTATTTTTCACTTCTGCTCCGAAACCGGACAGCAGACAAAGACTAAAATTGGGGAGAAAGACCACGATTACTTGGAAGGGATTTAGGCCACATTTCAGCGAGATCCGTTAAAGGGTTTAAGAGGGAAGGGTATTTTGCCACATTTATAATCGACGGCTTGACGTAGACCAAGACTCCCCCAATCGGACTTACGGCGCCAGGCGGCCTCACGTTTGGCTTTGCCCCAAATTTCTAGTTTTATTTTATTCCATCGCACGTGCGAAGGCGCCTTAAATGTAGTGTTTCTGTAAATGCTGCAAAAACTATTTTGTGACGTTTACAACTTTGTGAAGCTGGACACTTCATTTTGTCTGCTTTTGTATATTGCCTTTGACGAGTTTGATATGATACAGTACGTATACCTGCAGTTTAAACATTCTTCATGCCACAGTTAAGTCTGTATCACCGCGAGCTTATTCACTATACGTCGTCTAATGCCTTTATCTGGACAGACGGTAGTATAATAGTATACAGAAACTATACGACAGAGCTCGACAATTTGTAACTTATATAGAAGAATACGCGTGTTTGTATAATGGTTTGCATTAAATGTAAATAAACCAATAAAATAACACTTGCGTTGTGCTCTGTAACACTTTCATTTTCCGGTAAAATATGAACAGGAAGTTAGTTATTACAAATAATGGGCTTAGTGTACAATGTTGGTGATCAGCGTTACTTAAGAGTGTATTTTGATTGCTACAAAAGTACGGATACTCTAAACAGTATTCTTCGTACACGCACTTAACACAATATTTCATTTCGCTACGCTAAACAGTTTTTGACCGTTTAATTTAACAACAATTAGTTAGTTGCGAGAGCACGGGTAGTATATGCCCGTTTCCGAACAACAATATGACATGTCCCAACAGTGCAGATCATTCATGCATTTATGTACGAAAGATTATGCTTGCAATTGATTTCTGACATTGAGTAGAAATTATAGGCTTTCATAAATGCTGATTATTTTCAATTTATCAAAAATTTTGGTTCTGTGAGCGGCGTTTTGCTTTTGCGCCACCGCTGTAAATTTCGGATCATCATACTTGCATCTTTAAAGTGCCTGCCAGATATCATTTTGTCCTTCAGACTCTAAGAATACGCTGTTTTTAACTTAACAGTGGCGTAGGAAAAGGGATCCAGGGAGCCAAGGTCCTCCCCCTTAGTCCTCAGACAAGACATAACCACAGCTCTAAACTGCACAAAATTTGCCAATTTGGTCGGATAATTCTCAAACAAAATAACAAGTAATTTGAGAAAAGCTCATAAGACGCACGACAGGCTTAGCAGTTCCTGTTCGCAGATTGTCCAGGTCTATTTCCAGCCATGTCGGCGCAATTCACTCTTAAAATGTGTGCCAAAGTCGAAAATTGCAAAAAACAATAAAACTTTCTATTTTGGCAGTTAAAGGTCATTTGAGGTCATCGATGTTGACACCATTAAAAAGCTCGTCACTAGTGCTTGTTATGATAAACTGTATGTCTGTGTCTATCTGCAATTGTTTTCACGCTAAACGAGTCAATAGCGGTAAAATAGCCACTTCTAAGGGGTAGCTGTCTTTGACTTCCGCTTGCGCAGGCCTCCTTGAACTTAGAGGATCGCGACTTGGACAACTGAAATCTGCGTTTAATGCTGAAAATTATATGTGCAGGTTGTCTTGGTCTATCTCTATCCATTTCGGTGCAATTTACTTTTAAACTGTGCGTCGCCAGCTGAAATCGCGAAAAATTCACCAAAACCATTCTTTTGGGGTTCAAAGACATGCAAGGTCATCGATGTTGATAAATCTAAAAAGCCCGTCACTAGTGCTTGTTATAATATGCAGCATGTCTGTACTTATCTGCAACCGTTTTCACACTAGACGAGCCAATATAGGCAAAATAACGTCTTTTGGGGTACCCTTCTTTGACGCTCTCGTTTGAGGGGAACCCCCTTACCCAGAGACACAAAATTTTGCCAGAAAATAAACTAGAGTCCTTGGGGCAGCCCATAGTAAAAATTTTGTGATCCTAGCTTGCACCGCTTTAATACAGATCAAGAGTGTGACGGACATACAAACAGACTGACAGACATCTCGAAGATGGCTAAAACGCGCAAAGCATTACATGCTGTCGCGCGTAATTACAAGTAATTTTAGCAAAACTTATGAGACGCGCGACAGCTTTAGCAGTGTCTGTTCGCACATTGTCTTGGTCTATCTTCAGTCATTTCGTCGCAATTCACCCTTGAAGCGTGCACCGCAGCCGAAAATCGCAAAAAAAAATCACTTACACCCATTAAAACCTCTTATTTTGGCGATTCAAGGTCATTTAAGGTCATCGATGTAAATACCCCCAAAAAGCACGTCACCAGTGCTTGTTACGATAAGCAGCATATCTATGCCTATCTCCAACTTTTTCACGCTATATGCGCCAATATCGATAAAATAACCAATTTTTAGAGGGGTACTCCTCTTTAACGCTCACGTGCACAGGCCTCCTTAAACCCAAAGGGTTGCGACTTAAACTACTAAAATCTATATTTGTTGCAGAAAATTTCAAATGCAGGTTGTCTTGGTCTATCTCCAGTTCGTCGCAACTCACTCTTGAAGTGTGCGCTGCAGCCAAAAAAATGCGAAAGATTCGTCAAAAACCTTCTTGTGTGGGTTCAAGATCGTTCAAGGTCACCGATGTTGATGAAACTAAAAAGTTCGTGTCCAGTGCTTGTTGTGATAAGCAACTTGTCTGTATCATCTGCAACCGTTTTCACACTAGGCGAGCCAAGAGCAGCATAACAACGTTTTTCTAGGGGGCATCTTTCTCTGACGCCCTCGTTCGAGGGGAACCCCCTTACCCAAAGGCATAAAATTTTGACACGAAAGACCAAAGTCCTTGGGGTAGCCCACAGTAAAGATTTTGTGATCTTAGCTTGCACCGTTTTGATAGAGTTTAAGGGTGTGACAGACGGTCAGACAGGCGGACAGATGCCCAGGCCATAGCTAAGACGTGCGAAACATAGCTGTCGCGCGTAAAAATTGTTGCAACCAGAGCTCATATTCTAAAGCTACAATGCAACAAATTCGATTTCGCCTGGGTAGCTTACCGTGCTCCTCCGACCATCCAGTTGGATTCTAGGGGTCCTACTTTTAATGGGAGAGAAGAGAAAAAAGAGGGGAAAGGAAAAAAGTAGTATAGAGGAAAGAAAAAGGAAGGGAAAAGAAGGGAAAAAGACAAAAAACGAAGGGGAGGGAAAGAGAGGCGAGGCCTCCTAATTCACATTACTGGCTACGCCACTGGTCCAATGCGTTTTTATTCTTGAAAATAAAACTACAGTTGGCGTCGACCCCGACGACCCACTCCTCCTCATAGGTATGACGGTTTTCACCGAGACATTACGTGGTGCTCTGACGTCATCGCCCGGTGTGTCAATAGCAGCCAGTCGCTGCTGTGGTCTTAGGTTGTTTGTTTGATCTCAGACAGCTCGGCGCGACGCTGGGCCGGTGTCTTGCATGCGGGTGGTCAGTGCGATGTAATTGTCAGCATCATCCGGCAGCGACCTGCTCATCACACGACGTCGTCTGGTGGCGCAGACAGACTTCACGCCGTGATCTATTTGATGTCGTCACTACACAGACTTGAACTCCACTTGCTTCAATTTGTCGCGAATTTATCGTACAATTTACAACAGGCAGAAGCGTAGCCAGAAATGTGAAATGGAGGCCTGCTCTCACTGTCTATTCTTTACCCTCTTCCTTTTGTGCCCTGCCCTCCCTTTTCCTTTCCTCCTTACCCCTCCTCCCTTTTTTCCTTTCCTTTTCCGGTCCTTTCCCTCCCCATAAAAGAAAAATTTCTAAAATCTAGCTAGAGAGTCTGGGGGAGCGTTATGAGATACTCCAGGAGAGACTGGAACGAAACCCCAACCGAAATTGAATTTGGTGCATTATAGCTATAAAATTTAAAATCGGGTGGCAACAATTTTAATTATTTAACTAAGAATCAACTAACAAAATTGGCAAATTTAGTGAAGTTTAAACGTGTGCTTATGTTTTGTTTGGGGGATTGAGTGGGAGGACAGGGCTTCCTGCCCCCTTGTCTACGCCAGTGACAACAGGATGTATTATACTCGTACTATGCAACAAATTCATGGCATGCGTTCTTAACGTGTCTTGATGTTATACAGCTTGCTGCACGACATGTTGTCCAATAAATCCACAACTGATGAAAGAAGTGGAGTATGGGTCACAGGCTAGCGATCAGATCATCGCGCCGCCATGTCTTCCGCCAGGCGTCGCCACTTCTCTCATGATAACCCAGCACTGCTGGAAAGCTGTTTTCCTGTCGTTTTCCCGCCAGCTAGGCTATACGACCCCATGAGATGAGAAGCTTCTATACACTGCGTCCCAAAAAAACATCCCCGACATTTTTAACTGTAACTTAAAAACCAATTATCGGATTTTGATAATTTTTGGTAGGAATATTCCTGACACAACTTGCCATCAAATGACCATTTATTTTTTCACCTCACCTAATGTATGCTTCTGCACTACCTAGGGAAAGCAGATCAAGCGAAATATGTGTTGAAATAAACAGAAAACCTGAAAAACATCCCCGACATTATCGATCGTGACTTAAATAAAGATCAGCAGATTTTAATAATTTTTGGCAGAAATATTTCTAACACAACTGGCTATTAAATAAGTGTTTTAGTTTCCATCTCATCCAACGTCTGTTTCTGCACTACCTGGGGAAATCAGACCAAGCATAATACGCGTTAAAATGAATGAAAAACATCGATAAATTCCATTATCTTAATCTGTGAGCTCCAACAGCCGGTCTATTCCAAGGTTTAACTGTCATGCAGCAGTGTGTTTACCAGATGAAGTTTAGGAATGTTTGTGAAATCAAGAAGTGACTGGTACAGCCTGGACTGGTCTGGAACAGAACATTATTGATACTGCTGTCAATGAATGGAGAAAGCGTCTCCTTGCAGGTGTTCGCATAGTAAGCCAACACTGCAAGCAATTTTACTACAGGCAGTTGAAAAATGGACAACTGGATGAAATGTCAGCCATAGTGTCAGAAATGTGAACAAAATGTGTTTTACGCGTTA
>Ga0056128_1001616_pt1 | contig 25516 bp, 17 predicted proteins | sample WorMetLIZISLAND2_FD_71113 | JGI IMG/M metagenome (GOLD analysis project Ga0056128, IMG submission 71113) | Marine gutless worms symbiont microbial communities from Max Planck institute for Marine Microbiology, Germany - Olavius geniculatus... ... | reverse complement strand
AAGAGCAACGGCGGCCGCGGGTGATTCGTCACATACTATTACGCGCAGGTTTATCTTACCAGTTACCATGCACCAGGTTACCTTAATTTACCTACCGTAGGCGGCCAACATTGATGGGCCACTTTTCCCTTCTCCGGCAGCCTGCCATTGAATTGATTAATTGATTTATTTGTTATTCTGTTTTTACTGGGCAATTCTCTGTCTTTCTCCATTCCTCTATCAAACGCCTCATTCAGCGTACTTTGAGACCCCGTGGGGGGCCTATAAGACGTTATGGGATCACCGGGAATTTTCGGGAATTTTGTGTAGTAGCGGAGGGGAATTTTTAGCTTTCCGAACGGGAATTCCCGGTGGCCCTGGTTGGCAACTTTTCTGATGCATAGAAAAATTATTTGATGTGTGTTTTTGCAATATTTTTGCGCGACACCTGCTATTCAAGTGAACTCATGTGCACCTGTAGATAAAGCAGTTGGAGAGTGAGATGTGGAGAATAAGTCTGCAAGAGATGCAACGACAGAACGACGAAAACGACACTCGCCAGCATCGTCGTCATCGTCATCATCATCAGCAGCAGCAGCTACGTGCGCCAGGTAGGCCTAATTGGACTTACCTGTACCAATACAAACAGTGACGTCGTGGTAAGGAAGGGAGGGGCAATTGCTTCCCCATATTTTGGGCTGTCGAAAGATTTTTCTCTTGTCAGTAAATTCTTGTCCAAAAATGCTAAATTTTAGGGGAGCTAGAAAGCCTCCACTTCCGGAAAATTTAGCAGCATAGTTGAAATTAAGCACCATAATCTTCTTTTTCAAACGAGTTGCAACTGTGTCGGAAAATTGCTGCAATTTCCTGTTCCGCCTACTTTTTAACACGACGCTGCTACACACACGATTCTAGCTATTCCTACACACATTTTTCGTAGCGTCGTCTGTCTGTCTGTCTCTCATCTGTCTGTTTGTCACATTTGTGTGCTCTGCTTAAACAGCTCGACGGATTTCACTTGGTAGGCAGGCAGACTTGTGGGGTCTAGTGACACACTGCGTTAGAATAAAGATTTATGAACGTCAGGGAAAGGGAAGATTAGAAGTCAAAAACTCCCAGCCACAACATGAAAACTGCAGTTAAACCGTCAGTTTTATGCTGCTGCTGGGAAATACAAACGAGGCGTTGGATGGACTTGCCGCAGTGATTCCGTCTTTTGCCAAATTAATTGTGTTCTGTTACCGTTCTTCGAGACTGTTTGCAGTGATGTACTGCTTAGTTCGGTAGCGGTCACTAGTCCTTATTTTCATGACTTCAACACACTGGATTTATACTCATAGCAACTTGTAATCAAGTAAAAAATTCATTTTTACATCTATTGAGCAAATTACCTGCATATTTTATCTGTATAGGGCCTTATTGTGTATTTTTGTTTGCTGCACACACTCAGTACGTGAGTCCGGTAGTGTACCCCAGAGTCTGACACGTTCCTATTTTTGTGACTCAGAGTTGGGACTCGAACTAAGAAAATTTCAACTACATGACTGTCTGGCATTGCACTAATAATTTTTCGGTGTATATAGGTGCATACGAGGTGGTACGGCGTCAAGAGCGTGGCGTCAGTCGTCGTCGCATGTCGTTGGGCGCAGACATGAGTCGCGACCGGCTGTCAATGTCCATGTCCGAAGAACCTGCAGCGTCTAGTGGAAGAATGTTTGATGCGTTGCCTCGTCTGTTGTCGCGTCTTGTCGCCCGGTTCACGCGTTCGCTGGTCTTCATCGTCCCACCATCGACCGAGTCATCATCGATGGATGACGAACTCAGCAGCATCAGCAACAGCAGCAGTGCGATGCAGTGCGTCTCGCTCGACGATGAAGTTGACTGAACGACTTACTGGACTGTACACTGTACAATGAATACTTAACCATCTAGTCAATTATTGTCTATAATCATTGTGTTTGTGGCGGGACGGAAGAAGTGTGTCAAGGAGACAATTTCCTCATCTCTTAATTTTAGCACATGGGAAATTTTTATTCTTATTGCAAATTTTTCTTCTTAAATAAATGCAAAATTTGAGACTAAAAATTCTCTATTTTAAAAAAAATTGCGACAGAATTTAAATTCTGACCACCCGCAATCGTTTACATCTGTCATTTGCAGCTGCCTGTCCAAAAATGGCAATTTCTTGCTCCCCTGTCCTTTTTAATTCGCGACGCTGCTGTTGTACGACGTTAAGCGCTGTTATGCGGCCGTCCTAATAGGCGGCATTACAGGTCTTGCTCGTCCGTCTGTATGTCTGTCCGTTTCGTCCGGACTCATTACGTAACTTGAGAAAAGTAAGGCGGAAAAATCCAGAATGTTGGGAATTTTTCCCCGGACAATATGGGTGTCTATTAAATAAGCGTGTGACTTGTTGTGATAATAGTCAAATGCATAAATCTAATTGACGTTACCGAAAAAACAGTTGTAGGTATATGATGTGTCCTATTTATTTGCATAGTTTGGTAATGCAGTTTTCAAATTAATCTGTTACTTGTTCTACCAATAATCTTATATTCTGATGCCGCTGTAGACGGCCTAGACCCAGTTACTTGAATTTTTTGGTCTTGCATAATTTGCAAATTTATGAATTCAACTTAACTCAGGCTTACTTAAGCCGCTTATGCATAATAACTGTATATGTTTGTAGATATGTTTTTGTAAATGATTGTGCATAATGTATTGCTACAGTTGAATCCTGTATTAATCGAAAGACCTTAGCGTTGACGTTAGTCTAAATGTGTACAGTTCATTGTACCTACTATGGCGCATATGTGTATTATATTGTGTATTGTCACACAACGTGTAATTATTATTAATATTCAATACTACTTGCACACCGAACGTGTTGCTACTTAGGTCTACACCTTGAGCCATAAAAACGTGGCACTTTACTTTTGTCTATATTTTCGCCGTTTATTGACCGATTTTCAAAATTCTTTCACTGGTGCACTCTGCGGACAATTTGCCGTAATGCCATTATTATATATTTCGTTACACGGTAAATGTGTCTCTACACTACCTTATGAAATATAAATGTAAGCAAAAACTAACGATCATAACAAAAATTTAGGTAAGTAAAAAACAAAACAACATTGCGATAATTGATTTGTATGTCATTAGACTAACTTAGACCCACAGAGTTTAGTGTCATACAGACCATTCAGTGCAATGTTCGTGTAAAGTGTTTTTTTTTTCAATTTTACCAAAATGTTTGTTATTATCGTTACATGTATATATGCTTATTTTATTGATATGTCACAAGATAGAGACGCATTTACGCTGTGGCTGGTGGGATATGTATTAATCAAGATATATTGCAAATTGTCCGCAAAGTGTGACAGTGAAAGAATTTTGAAAATCGATTAATATTTGGCGAAGATATGGAAAAAAGTAAAGTGACATCACGATGCACCGTGGCGTCGTGGCAGGCAGGGGGTGGGGTTAAGAGTAGGGCAATTGCCGTCCCCTAAATTTTGCGCTGTCTGAGAAAAATGGTCTTTTTGTCCACAATGTAAAATTTGGGGCTGAAGATTTTCCATATTGCGGAAAGTTAATGGCAAACTTAAAAAATATTTGAGCACCCATGTTCTTCTGTCGGAAATTTCCAGCTGCAAAATGGCAACTTTGGCAACTTCCTGCCCGTGACGCCGCTGGCGGCAAAACTGTAGAGTAATTATGACTATACGCAATAAAATGCAATAGTCTAACTATGGTTAATTTGCACACTAATTGGGGTACATTTTATTTTATTTGATTGAAACCTATTGCAGTAGCGTCATTTAATGTGCTGACTAATATTTACAAAGAGTATAAATACCCGGTGAGCCACCAAACTTTTGTCCGTATTTGTTGCCAAATACTGATTTATACTAAATATATCACTGCGCAGGGATGTGGTCTCGGTCGAGACGTCTCGGTCTCGAGACGGTCTAGAAGCGTACTAACGTCTCGGTCTCGGACCGATGCGTCTCGGTTTCAAAGCAATATGTCTCGGTCTCGACCCAGTAGGTCTCGTCTCGGGTCTCGGGCCATTGCGTCTCGTCGAGACGTTTTGTGCAGGCGCGCGCCGCGCATACTGTAGGCCTACCTGCAGTTAGAGCGATACTAAACAGCATGACATTTGTGGCTTAGAAATATTCGTTTACAGTGATTTTACCAAATGTAATCGACGTATAATGCTATAATCAGCTGTAGTTTACTAATTTTAGTTTCTTGCAAATTGCGATAAACATAATGGCTCATGTCTACAGCACTGCAGTTGCAATTCTTTATGGTGAAAGCCATTAAATATTCAGTGATAATTGCTAAAATAAAGTGCAAAAAACCCACAATATCACAAATAGAAAGCGCTTACCATCGTGCGAGTTAATTAATCCCTATAATTTTCTTTTCATTGTCAACGTGTTTCACCATACGTCACGGAAAACTTCTCGGCGAAACGTTGAAGCTGCCGAGACTCGGGAGCTTTAGGGTCTCGGCCAACGTCTCGGAAGCTTCAACGTCTCGGAAGCTTCAACGTCTCGTCTCGGTCTCGGCTCGGACAAAATTTTGAACGTCTTGGTCTCGTCAACTTGTAGGGCCGCACAATTAAAATACATTGCTCTATATACTGATAAAGTTAACTGGGCAAAATTGCAGCCATCAACCAGCATTAATGTAGACCTACATTAAAAATTAGTGTACAGTAAAATTGTTAAAATTATTTTTAAACAAATGTTTAATATGTTCTTTAATGTTTATGACATTTACTATAACTCATATTTTAACATTTAAGTTAAGCACTTCAAAAATTTTCCATTAGACTTTTTGTCCATCTGTAAATTTTGTATGTTTTTGGATATTCGCCCACATGCACTCTGGAAAAAAATGGAAAAGCAAGTCACAGCATTGGACAAAACTGGGACAAGTTGTTCGAGGTTTGCTTGGTATCACAGCAGCCAGTACTTGGTCAGAGAGATCGTTCTTCACAGATGGCTGGACTGTAAATGAACGGCTTACCCAGCAGCTGAGTGGTGACAGTTTGGATGGACTGTTGTTTCTCTATGAAGTTGCATGAACTAGTGCATGCATTGCCTGTCTGCAGCTATTCAAAACACTCGAGTGGAGAGTGTTTTAGCTTTTGAGCAATATCATTGAATTATTTTATGGCGTATTATTTGAAATGTCATTAACATAAAACAAAACAACATACCGAATTCACTTCTGCTCGCCTTGGCCTATCCCGATTTTTCTTTCTAGGTTTTTTCGTGCGAGACTAGATAGTTGGGTACCGGATTGCAAAACTCAAATATCTTGTATGAAGAAGAAAAAGATACATTTTGTGTTAAAGTGCTTTAATTTACGGTGACGGAATGGATATAGGAGCAACTTATGGGGTATAGATGGGGACGGGAACAGGGTTTAGCGGGGACGGTTGGGGATGGGGATAAGAAGTTCCCGTGCAGCTCTCCAATTTGAACGTGACGTGAAGCCGTTCGTTTTCACGGTCCATTACGATTGCGTTTGTTCAGCTTACTACAAAGCATTCGTCAATGCTGGTAAGTACATAAGTTTGTTGACACGGCCGTGTTATGGCTGGCGCCCGGAAGCTTCTGAGTGAAAGAATGCCGGGGCCGTGCAAGCCGTAGAAGCCTGCACAGCGGTCTTATTGTTAACGGCTTTGCTTGAGGCGGCAGGGATGCTGTAGTAAAGTGTGGGAAATGGTCGCCGCAATGCTGGGAAGCGATCGACAGAAGACGCACGAATGGCCCGATGCGACAACGTGGGGTCTAGCTCTTATGCATGCTGCAACTTGCATGGACACCAAAAGTAGAAACTGTAAAAACGAAATGATTGTACAAGACATTCGCCGTACATGCACAGCAAAAATCAAACGTGTAGTACGCGTACATAAGCCTGCAGTATAGAAGAAAAACCGCTCAATTGGTATTCGACAGATTTGCAAATTTACTGCTAATTTAAAAGAATGTTGACTTTTGTTGTCGTTTAAATTCGTTAAGTACTATAGCATTTATCGTTAATTAAATTATGGTTGCGATTTGTCAGCCTTGATCTCAGACGAATATGAAGACATTGATCTAGTTGCCCGTTATATAGTGAAATGTCGAGGGCCTGAATTGTATCAGTTCTGCGTCTGTCTTTGAGCAAACAAAAGGGTGATTCGAGACGTTTCTCCAACGTCAATTAACATCGATCCCCATTGCATCAAGCTTCACGGCCACCAGTAGTCCCGGTATCTAGATACCGAGGGCCGTGTCCCTGTCCCCGCGTGTTCTTTACACGTTTCATGTACGGAAGCGGCGTCCGTTCACTGTCGCCTGTCGACAGGCTGTGATAGTACGCGCGGCAATTAACCCACAGTCGGCGGTCCTGTATAGGGATGAACTTTGTGCACGCTTCAGTAGGCCACCGCAGTAGCACGAAACATTGCAGTAGCGGCGACCGTCAACAGCTAATGGCTATTACCCGGTTCCCCGCTTCAGTTCTTAGCCCATCGCCGGCGTCGTTAAAGCGTTTAAAAGACGTTTAAAAGACATAGGTCGTGTCAGATACACAGTCGGTCAGTTATCGTAGCTCGAGTTGGACGTCTTTGTGAATATTTAGACTGAACAGCAATAGGCTATAGCTTATATCGACGTGCGTGATGGACGACGAAACGCTTTGTACGATGAACATGTTTATCTCCGAGACGAAACTGCTGATCGATACCGTAAGTATACTTCTTCGGCCTTCCACAGTGTTTAAATATATGTAATAGGTTATATTTTTACTAAAGGGAACTTATTTCTTCAAAAAAAAATTTAATACATAAGATAGTCATTTTCAGAAATGAGTAGGGCTAGACGAAAATCACGAATTCACGGAATTCACGGAAGCCGTGAATTTTGGCGCTTGCCGTGATTTGCCGTGAATTTTTTGGCACGGGCTGCACTTCTGTGTCCAAATCCGTAAAATTTGATTGTTAAACTTTGAAGCTAGGCATCTTGCTTCATATTTTTGTACTGAAGAATATGGACTGAACAGTTACTGTACTGTACCACTGCTGTGTGCATAGCTGGATATAGTTACTAAAACTGTTCCTGAAAGTTACTAAGAACGATTAATGTTAAGTCATTTTGTGAGATGACGATACATGACCGATTGTTGACTAGGCAGAGAACAAAAATGTTTGTCAATGAGACGTTTTTAACGCTGTATATGACCGTTAATTGGCACCGCGAATTCGCCGTGAATTTTGCGACTTTTCTAAAAGTATGCCGTGATTTTTTCACTTTTGCACCGTGATTTTCGTACAGCCCTAGAAATGAGCTGCATGAAACCTTTACGTAACGTGACATCTCGAAAAAAGTAATTAATAATGAAATTGCGTTTGGCGATGTTTTACACAGCAAATACATTATACTGCTGTTAGAAATAAATGCATGTTGCACAATGGAACAAATTTAGGCCTAACGTGTAGTAACAAGAAAGATAATTATGATTTGATGTATTGTGCACAGTGACTTAAGTGGCTGTGATTCGTGTTTAAATTTTTTTGTGAGTGATATAGCGTAAGCTAATTGTGTTTCGTTGTGTTTATTTCAGTACAAACCGTCGTTACAGCCAAGTTTGTGCGTCGAACTTCTGCAGGCCGATGTAAGTGTTAGTTTATTGTCATCAATGTCATCATATTCTTGTTTCGATTTTACAAGTTTTTATGTATCACTTGATTAGCGGCAGCTTGTTTTGGTTTTAAATGAACATCTGGGGAAACTGATGTATGCCTACACTAAGCATAGTAATACTTTCAGATCGGCGATTCGGTTAGATTTGAAAGTTCTCAGGTTTTAAAATTTTTTGTTGTGACTAGTTTTCCAAGTGTTTTTGATTTGCGTAGGCCTGTGTTCAAAGGCATTGAACAAAAAATTATGCGAGAATGTAGAGGCGTTTGAGATGCAATGCTACAGGCGTGCTATGCGCATGTCTTACGTGGAACACGTGACGAACGAGGAGGTTTTACGAAGGGTAGGCCAAGACAGGGGCCTGTTGGGCAAGTGAAATCACGCAAACTGAAATACTTCGGTCATACAACGAGACATTAAAGTTTAGAGAAAAACATCATGCCCGGAAAACGTCGGCAAGGTGGTCAGAAAAAACAGTGGATCAATGATATCGTTCAATGGGGCGAAAAAAGCCTGGTCGAAATGGTAAGACAGGCAGAGAACGGAAAAGGTTACCGGTGCTTAGTTCATGAAACCGCCTACACTCGTACATCGGGCACGACAAGCTGATGATGTTCAAGGGCAGCTGAGCTGTCAGTGTTCTTGTCTTGCTGTCTGGCTTAGTAGTTTTTATATTTTTGTAACTGTTTTTTTTACTTCTGTATAGTTAAGTTTTTTATATGTCTTGCCACCGTCACAGACCATAGACTGTGTACAGTATGTATGTATTTCTTTTTGTGTTGCTTTTGTTTTTTTTTCTGTGTTGCTTATTGTCTACCGATGGCGATGAATTTAAAATTACCACAAATAAAATGATTTTATTTGTCTTCGAGGCAAAAAAGTTAACTGAAATAGTGTCTGTGTGACAGTTGCGCAGTTGCGAGGCTGAATTGGCGAAGTCGCAGCGTAAGGTTCACAAGCTGGATGTGAAGTTGGCCAGACAGCGACGCATCAACAGGCAGCTGCGATATGCCGAGCAGAAGCGTGACGACGCCGACCAATCAGCAGCCGCAGCGGTAGCAGCTGCCGCAGCAGCTCATCTCAACAATCTCACATCACAGGTGCATTATTACTGTTGTCTAGACGTTAATTCTAACTGGTTAATTAACGCATCATTAACTGTCGCAACGGCAACGAAACCATTTTAATTAGCTCAATATTCATCGTTGGTCAAATAACCGCATTTTTATGGAATATTGCAACTCCTGTTTCACAAAATTTAGTACTTTTAAGTAAGTGCGTTTTTAGCGCGCGTTATAATTCTTTAACATGTTAACGCGTATTTGACGCGGTACTTCGACAGCTCTGATAATTATGTCTAGTTTTCACGAAACGGACGCAACGCACAGCGTAGGCCCTTACGCCAAGAATGCAACGCAAGAATAGGCGTTTGTCGTTGCGTTTTGGCCGTTGCGTCAGCGTTTGTTGCGTGCTTTTTTGCGTCCGCTGCGTTTATTGAGTTCGTTAGCCAGTTTATCGGAATTTGAAAAGGAAACGTTTTGGCAATATTATTTTACCGTTATTTTAATCTGTAGGCCTATCCAAGCTAATTAACCGCTCAGCGTGTGGGTTTTGAGCACAGCAGCCAAAAATTGCAGAAAACAATACTAAAACCCCCTATTTTGGGGGTTCAAGGTAATTGATGTTGACACAGTTAAAAATTGTCACTAATGCTTGTGTAATGCTAAGCAGTATATCTCTGTCTATTTCCAACTGTTTCTACGCTAAGTGAGTCAATAGCGGTAAAATAGCCACTTTTTAGGTCGGTAGTTGTCTTTGACGCCCGCTTGCGCAGGCCTTTTTGAACCTAAAGAGTCTGGACCTGGACTGTTAAAGTCTGCGTTTAATGCTGAAAATTTCATACGCAGATTGTATTGGTTTATCTCCAGCCATTTCGTCGCAATTTGCTGTTGAAATGTTCGCTGCAGTCAAAAAAGCCTGCCGTGACTTTCGATAGACACGCTGGCCTATAGGCGCATGGTAGGATCTATTATATACGGAGAAATTTATGACCACTGCAAAAGCGGCCAGCGGGAACGTTGTTTTTGAGTTTATTTGCTGTCGATTAGGCATGGTCCGCTGTTTTTACGGTGCAGTTTTGTGAGCAGTTCATCGTTTGGGATATCCAGCGGCGTTGTGGGTTGAAACAGGCGGGACAAGCAGTTGCAATTATCCGACAGATTGCAGGCAAATTTCCGACGGAATTCGGACAGACGGCAGTTGCAAATTTCTGACAGAAAGGATTTTGGTGCTCATAATTTTGATTTTTTTCACATATTCCCCAGAGTGGTTTTTTTTTGACCCCGAATGTTGCATTTTCGACGACAATGACGAGGCAGTGCTAGAAAAATGCGCAACAATTTTGCAACGTTTCTTTACAATGTAGGCTATCCACCGTCTTAGGTTAACATCATAGCTGCGTTTTGGATCACCTGACAAGTTAGGTGTACCATAGGTAAATATATTATAAATCCGCGAATGATAATGATACTTTTAATAGTTTTAGTACTTTTAGCTAATAGTTTTAATTTCTGCTGACAGCACGGCAGAAGAAAAATTCGAAAGAGTTTAATTTTGTTGTATTGAAGCAATATACTAGAAATTTGTTTTTTATGCTCCGACATAGACTATTTAATTTGACACCTAACATGTTAGAAGTAGGCCATCCAAAACGCAGCTCATATATCGTGTGTGATGAATTGAACGATACAGTTGGAGCGTCTGCAGCTGAGTCTGGAATTGACTTGGATGGAGCTGGAAACAACAAGCTGTGAGAGAGACGAGCTCTGCACTTTACTCGACGACGAACGACAGATTAACAGCCAACTGCGCGCCAAGGTTATCCTACTAAAATTTTTTGACGGCATTTTGTGCTAATTTTGTTGTAATTAGTGTCCAGCGTACACTGAACGTAATCTTTTGTTCTGCTGCTGTTGTTTTTGTGGCGTCTTAACACAGTGCATATAGCTACAGTGTATATACGCCGAAGGCATATGGGTTTTTGGGCGCTTTTGGCGCCTATATATGTACTGTGGTCTTAATATGCTTGTTATACTCTGTTTGTTTATCGTGGATGCTAAAAATTACCATTTTGGCTCGAATTGTGGCAAAATGAAAAAAAAATAATCCCGAAATGTTTCACTTTTGGACGAAAAGTTTTCGACTAAAAGATTTTTTGACAACTTCTTTCTACGGCCAATTCCTCTTTTTCCGACGTCATAACGTCACTGCTGCCCGTTTTATATGGGTTTTTAACGTAAAATGAACGCATTGGTTGGTTGACTGATTGATTCGACGAGATCTCTGTTGAACTCCGCGTGTGGTTTCATAGATTTTTTTTGTAAAACGCAAGCCAAACAAAAACACTGTTAAAATGCTTTTATTTATTGGGCAAATTTATTGATGCGATAATTGTGATGAATAATTATTGAATGCCATAATGTTTTTGACAAATTTATTTCACAACAGTACAGCAACTTGTTTCGGCATTTTAGGTAGGTGCCGGAACGATGAATTTGGTAAAATATCCAGTAAACGTTATACCCCGTTTACACGATCGAGCAGACATCGAGCAAACGTCGAGCAAGCCTGATGGAACCCCGCCCCTGGCTCAAATGTAGGCCTAGGCTTAGCCCACAGCTGATCACGTGTTATATTTTCCTTCCAATTACAACCCGCCCGCCCTCCTAATTAGCATGCTAATTACCATAGCTCGTCGAGCTAGCTCGATGTCTGCTTGATCGTGTAAACGGGGTATTAGACTTATCTTATATTAGTTAGCCATACTCTATAGCGCATTAGTTGCCTACTCATTATGCTGACTGAGAGTAATGCTGTAGGCCTAATGCACAGATTGCTGATCTGGAAAGTTTGTCACCAAAACGAGCGAAGGAAAGCGACTCAAGTGAGCACTGCCAGTCACGACTGCAGGTTAATACTTAGCCTACTGGTTCTTACGATTGCCTATTATAACATTTTTCAGTAAACCGTGCTACTTTTATGAACACGCTTATTTATACTGCATGCGCATAATAACGATGAGCAAAAAAACTGGATCTAAGTTTTGCGAATGAGGTACGCACGTTAGGCATATATGGCTGCATGACCTCAACCCATTAATTCTAAATTCTGCTATCATAACGGACGTTCCATCCAACTTACATATGATTGTTCATGACTAGCGCTTAATTTGCAGAATAAGAAGTCATAGAATTGACGGCACTACAGTAGGCTGTACTGACTACTGACCGACACATGACACAGGCCTGTCTAATACTTAACGTTCTTCCTCGCGAAGTTGAGGTCCGGCGCTTGCTGTAGCGCCGCTTACACGAGTCATGCGACTCCAGATTCACAAGAAACGCCTCAGATACTTCAGAAGCTGCTGGTGAATGGCATAAACTATAGTGATAACGCTGTGCAGTATGCGGCCATCCATTGTAGTCGGACTCACAGATGTTAACATTTATGTTCTTTTTTATAAAAGTTTAAAAACATGTTTTTTATGTTTGTTTTTTTATTTTTTTAAATGTTTTTTTTGTTATTTTGTTATGTTTTTAATTTAAAAAATGTTTTTTTTAATGTTTTTGTTCTATTTTTTTATGTCATACAAAACAAAACACAAAATTACAAATATGATGCATTTCTCATGGGCAAATTGCGTTTAGTCCTGTTTTCGATCTGTACCATAATCACGGTTACATAATAACATTCAGTACATTCCGGTCTTCAGTGTTCACAAAGGGTAGGTTTTTGTTTTTAACATGTTATTGTGTTAAATGTGATAGAATGTTTTTATTACGTATGTTATTACACGTTTTTTGCAAAAGTGAAAAAACATGTTTTAAATGTTTTTTTTTAATTTGCAAATTAATGTTTTTTTTACATCTACGGTCGGACTTAACTGTGTAATGTTCAAATGTATTGGCTAATTATTTAATTATTAGAAAAATAAAACCGTTGCAATCATGTGTGCGTCGATTATGGATGACTGCAGAACGAGGAGGACGATGACGTGGACGATGACGTCACGAGCATCTGTTGTCAATCAGCGGAGCTCACAGGCGAGGTGGGCGTGGCAGTAGAGCTGAGTGGGACGGCAGCGTCGTCACAGTCGTTCAGTGTGTTCCAGATGACCGTTCGCGGCCTGTGTCGGCTCGGGCGTCTGCTGATGGCGTTCGTCAACTCAGTTCTACGCCTGTGCACGTCGTCCAGCGGTGACGTACGCGCAGCTGACGCAAGCACCACGACGTCTTTTGCGTCAACCACGCAGCTAACCACATACTCCGACGTCGCCAACTGAACGCTGCCGATATACTTACAGTACTATATTATGTGTTAAATTGCGAAATTATACTACTCCCGACAGTGATTACTACTTTTGCATACTTAGGCCTACTACTCTACGCTCGTCGACGTTCGGTCGTGTAAGCTGGGATGTCGTTCGTTTAATCACGCTTGATTGCACCCGTGTTAGCCTATACCAATGCACTACCGTATGCACTACCGTATATAAATGTCAGCGTTCAATAGTTGACGAATACTGGTGACTTTTCGCTAAGCAGTAATTAGATATAATCGTCATCGCCAAACATGGGAGGTCCGTAGTAGCGATGCATCAAAAAGTTTCACGGGGAACAAAAAGAAGCTGGGGGCGGGAAACAGATTTCTCAGCGGCGGTGTGGGTTCCAACAGTCGGGGGACAGGAAATTGCAATTTTCCGATAGAGGAGACTGCGAGTGATCAAAATTTCAACTTTGCGCCTATATGGCGGATACTTGCCAAAATTTGGCCACGACGTCGCTGTCAGAAAATAAAAATTGACTTAAGAACTGAAACAAATACAGTTCACTTTGGGTGGGGTTGATTGAGAACATTAATTTATTCACTGCTTTTGTCTATAGAGATAGGCACTCCATGATGATCCTTATTTTTTCAGACTAAATAGTACCAGTAATATTTAATGAAATCACGTAAATGTTTATACAGTCGGAATTTGTGATGGTCATATTAATTCAGTCAGCACATTGTTAATCTGTTATCGCATAAGGAACGACTAACGTTACCAATCGGTAAATCTTATCATAAATGTTACCAAATGCTGTCTCTGTACAGATAATAATAGCCAGACATTATCACTGTTAGTGCTAGTGTTATCCTGTTGTCGCACGTTAAATAAATACTGTATTATACACGTTATCTTATTGCCTTCACGTGCGTTATGTCTTTTTCTCGTTTTGTTGGTTTGCACCGAAATCATACATGTGAATTCATGAAATTCTTGGACTCGGTATGGTAATGGACTGTGGATACGTCATAAAAGGATTGATTTGATCTTAAAGGCTATTTTGACACAAAAACCTTCTTCTTCATTGCCTACTTTTTTGGCAAAAACACGCTACATATTCAATTATCTACATTTATGACTTAATACCAGAATTCGCAACGTTAATTACTGTTACTTAGCTGTAAACAAGAAATAAAAAAACCATGCCAGAATAATCCTAGAAGTGTAATGTAAAGTGGACGTCATGAAACTTATCAAATATCTAGATATTGGCAATATACTGTGCGATATGAGACTATTGTATGACTGTCCCAATAGGCCGCATTACGGATCATGCCCGTCTGTCTGTCTGTCTGTCCCATATGGAATCCTAACTCACTTCCAAATCTGCCTTACCCCTGATGTCAGACACCCACATCCAGTGGCTTCTATTCCCCAAATCTAGGGGGAGAGGTAAGTTTTGACCTGAAACCTTATAAAAACTCCTCCTATTTTTCACTGGGCGCAAGCTGCGCCCACCAGGTATAAGGATAGAAGCCACTGTTTCTGACAGACGACAATCAGAAACAGACCACGTTACGGCGAAATGAGTAAATATAGGCGGAATTGAAAGCAATTCCACGTAATAACGAAAATGTAAAAAACTGAAATTGTTGCTAATGTTACACAAAGCAAGAGTAAATAGTGCGTCATTTTTCAGTTTAAAACGTCAAAGATCTGGATATGATCTAGATCAGAGTCAGGGTTGTACGGATTAGGCGAATGGCTGCAAAACATGAGCCAACATATTTTTTTTCTAATTTCAATAAAAACAGTATAGCTGGAGAGTACATATCCGCTAGAGTATTTTATTCACAGTAAATGATAATGCAAGTTAGTCATGTTAGATTACCGTCACGTACAATTCTAATACAAACATCATACAGTTAATAAACAAAAACAAAATAATATCAAAACTGCATGGCAGTTTCGCATGCATATAAGAAAGCAAGATTATACTTTAATAATACGAAAAAAACTCTCATCATATTCATGAACAACATCAAGCTAGTGCACTAGACAACATTTAGCACATAAATACGGGTACACTGTGAACTGGTAACGAAAAAAGTCATGAAATATGAAATATCGTTGACATATCCATATAAGGCAAGTTACTTTGTAGGAGATTCAAAAATGACAATGTGGTGATATACGTACAACAACTTGAAGGAATAAAAAGCATAGCACAAGAAAATGCATCACACAAACTACTCTACAAAAATTCTTGCAATTGATTCATGCATGCAGCTACGCAGAGTAGTTTATGAAGCAGGCCACCAGCAAGTTCTTGTCATCGGTTTATCGAATGATGACGGATTATCAAAATTCCTTCTTGGACGTGCTTGCCAGCATATCAGTAATACAGCAAACAAACCAGAGCTCAACTGTGCTGCCACACTACCGTGTGGCAACCAAGTACTTTTAGCATTTTAAGAATAATTATTTCACAAGGTAGTGCGGTGAAATGTTTGATGTGTGGTGGGATAAAACGTGCGGCTGAGCATGCAAGTAAACAATTCCGAAAATTGGCCCAATATTTCACACATTATGAAATTGTATGGCTTAATTTATTATGCACGTCTAGGCAAAATTACGAAAGAAGAATGGCAAAATATCTTATCTACAATTTTCTAGCGAAACGTCATAACTACAAAGTTCTTCAAAATGCCAATCAAATACAGTATTAATCTCAGTACAAAATGGCTTAATACAGGAAGCAAATACACACATTGTTTATTAATAAACCATAAGGCAGCATTAAAAATACATAAATGTGAAAAATAAATAGTGCATAATTTTTTCTTAACTTTCTCGAAACGAAATAGATAACAGTTAACAGATATAATGCTCACCATTTTACCTCAGTAAAACAATGACATAAATATTGCACTAGTAAAAAACTGTCAATAAACAATAACTGTTAACGGCTGATTGTTATTCCAAGTATGCTGCATCAAATATACTCCACGTGGTATAATTTTAAACCGAACTCGTACGTTCCTAAAAACAAACAATACACTCATTGAACATTTGTATGCTGTCAACAACAGTAACATCACAATTTCACAAAATACAAATGGTAAACGACACTAAAAGAAAATGCAAAGTAAGTTATCAGCTCTTAACAAAATATTGTTCACATTGTATATGATAATATGATAATTAACAACTTCAACTGTGGACTAAAATTTTGTCACATCAGCAACAGTATATTGCACACAATAAAAACATCACTTTTCAACAACACACAGATGTCACAACAGAAAGGCAAACATATCAACATGTATATCAAGCAATCAGGCAGTTTTTACAAACGATTAACCTCGATTTTGGCAGTGGAGGGTAGTCACGTTTTATCAACATAACCACTCTACACTGTAATGATCAAAGCTAACCATTTCAGTGAATGAGTGACTGAGTAGGCTTTAACATCACCTCTAAAGTTTTGTAAACATTACTTTTCAAAGACTGAAAATTTTTTAGCAATATTTTACACCACATATTTGGCGATCAAACCTACGCCCAATTACACAGTTTCATTTAATTATTTCTAAATGTGATGAAGTTACGCCATATTATGCACACTCATCCAGAGAATTTTTCATTTCCACTTGAAAGACCATTGTACGGACCTCACTGTAAAGTATGAATGGCCGCCAAATTCACCGGATTTTAACCATTTAACCACTAATGTGTGCAGTGCAATACTGCCGACATTCTGCAAACTTAACTTAAGCCGAAGACCATTCTGGGGCTAAAAGGTGCACTGCAGCAGATACGCGATGACTTGCCGCAGACTTTCGCAATATCGTCTGAATGCATGTGCTTTGGCCGGTGGTAAACATTTTGAACATCAGATATAAACTTTTTCAAAAAATATTTTACTGCATACTTTTATCTGTTTTGTAGGTGTAATATCCCAGCTATATGTGCATTTTAACCATTTGCTTGTTGTCATATATCAAAAGTTTGTGCTTTGTGGTAAATAATGAAATGAAACTTTGCAGTTTGGCATAGACTTGAACGCTGAATAAAATATGGCTTTAAAATTTTTAGTTATTGAAAAACAGAAAATTTAAAAAAACTTTAAGGGTGTAAAATTTTCTGACTCACACTGTTGGTCATTTTGGGGACAAATGATATCTATCGCTGACCATCATGACGCCAAACTGTCAATGTGCTAATAATCTTCCCTCTTATCCTCAAGTCATCGATCTCAGAATGCTGTCTATTGGAGGAGAATAGGGGGAGCTAACCACTTCAGAGACTGCCAGATTACTTGATGCCAGTAAAACATGTACGTTAAGGTTTGTCATAAGGCAACCTAAATGCGATGAATATAATACAAAAAACTGCTACAAATTACAATAACTACCAGATTACATATAACAGACAAACAACAACATCTGCTACCTAAAATTAGAAAAAAATTCATTTGACATAACCTAATATGACAACCACCAGGGTAAATACATTTCTAAGCAGACAGAAGACCAACCACACGCTATATTTTGCTCTGTTGCGACACTATATCTGTTTTGAACAATAAAAAAATAAATGAATAAGTAAGTGAGTGGATAAATGAATTAAATAGTCAATCAACAAACAAATGCATCAATGAATAAACAAATAAAAAAGCAACATGAGAACGACGACAGACTGACAAATATTTGGACATCATCATTTAAATACTTAAATACACCACTTTAAATGTTTTTTGAGTTAGTATTCTTCTAGTGCTGACAAAATGACAACACTGACAACAATGAAAAGATGTATTACCAATAACATTATCAGTATAAAACCCTGCTGAACAAGGTCAATGAAATCACATACCAGATAAGATAACACACTGTCAAATGAAAAAAAACAAGCAGACAAACATAATTATTTTATGGCCCTTACAACTCAGATGAGGCAGATGTCAAACCCAAGTAGCAGAATTAAAATCGCAAATAACTCATGCTGTTAGTCCATGGTTAGCATTGGTTGATAACGCAAAAAACTACAACTACAAAAACAATTTCAGCATAGTGCTGACGTATTGCGCGGCCATCGGCCTGGCTGCTTAGCTAAAAATTGGCACATTGGCTACTCCAAGAACCACAGTTTTAAGCGGCAAATTTTTCCAAATTCCACGAGCCAGTTTTGTTGAATTCTGCCATTCAGAGTGGCAAATTTTCCTGTTGCATCCGATAAAGTAAATGAAAGAAATTTTTGCGATCATTGAAAATACGAAAACATCCATCACTCTGTGTGCCAAATGCTCAATTATACCTCGTCAGCTGTAAGAGTGTTCGTGTTGCAGTGGAGTTCTACTAGTAAGTAAGTAAGTAAAGTGTAAATTTATATAGCGCATAACAAAAAGATCTCTAATGCGCTTAATACATTTTGTCATCAATATTTCGCAAAAATTGCCGAAACAGTCAGTGAATTTAATAAGATTAGCAGTTTTGTCTGAATAAGACAAAAATAATCACTGGCCAATGCCGATTTCTGCAAAATTCCACAAAATGTATAATTCTTCAAAAAATGGGCAAATTCCACGGATCAGCTCAAAATTAGGTAAAATGTGGTCCCTATATATTCCTGCCCTGTAAAGTGCGAAACGTTCACATCAATTTTGGTTTTTCATGTCTTTTCATTTTCTGAATGCACAGACGGGCCGAACACACAGTGCAGCTTATTCGAACGACTGCACATAAACGAATAAACTCCCCATGAATCAGATATGTACTCTGCCGTGCTAAAGTTCTATACGCTGCTTGGCGGCTTGGCCTGCTGCTCTGGCTGTTTCCAGGCTCGTCAGAACCTGATGCAAGGAATCGTGGGCTTGCTCGCGATGTGTGGGGTCGAGCGTGTACCACATTGCGATGGCACAGCGCTGGCCGGCACGCACCGCCTGCACGCCGTGGTAATTACCGGCATTGAATCCTACCATACGACCACACCGCGGGACCACCGACGACTGTAACACAATAATACAATACAATAAACAACAAAATGCAATACTAATGTAATACTAACCAGCGTAATAGTAATTTAATGGTAACTAGGAAGCAATCATAGCTCGCAGGTACCTCCGCCAAGGCAATGCTATTCGCTAGGTGGCGTCACCATCTTTGGTTCTGCAGCGGTTCCCGTATGCCCCCTTTAACGCAATGGTAACGAAAATTTCAAGTGATCCAGAATCCAGGATTCTTGCTGGATCACCCCCAAAATTTAATCACTTGTAGCTTATGCCATGCCCGACGTTCCCTCAAAACTTCAGAAAGATCCGTCCATATCTTTTTGAGTTATCTTTCTGACACACAGACAAACAGACAGACAGACAAACAAAAACCGGCAAAAACGTAACCTCCTTGGCAGAGGTAATTACCGGTTTTGAAACCCACCATAAGACCACACTGTGGCACCACCGGCGACTGCAACACAATGGGCATAAGTTAAAAGGTGTGTAATATAGCTCTTTGTGGAAAACCCACTGCATAGCTACAGAGTGTCACCTGCCATATGAGATCATGCAGTGCCACCTGCCACCCTGGCCGCCCAACACAAATAATCAGCTGGGCTGACATGTCTGTACTTAATTTACCTACCCCGGAGGCTGAAAAAGCCGATAACCTCGATTTTGGTTACATACTTAGATGGTTTACATGTCCGCAGACAGACACCCATCCAAGCAGTAACTGCATGACAGCAACTCAACCAGAAGTCAAACGCATGACCGCTTGATCGCAGATCCACAGTCCTGACTGTTGGACCACGAAACCATTTGTGTAAACACCATGACACTTGTCGAAAAGTGCTGATGCCTAAGTCTCTCTGGTCAGTTAATGGTACGGAACGTCCAATGGCAACAAGTTCCACATCATTGGTTCAGCTATACAGAAATGCAAACAACATGCCATTAATTTAAACCGTGGCAGCTTCTCTTGCTCGGCCAGTACATCTGCTTATGCAGTGTATCTGTTCATAAGTGGACTTCAAACACTGATATTACTAAAGTATCCTGATCATCTAAACACTTGGTAAACTACTTTCACAAACTCAGTCACGAAAGTACTGGCAGTATGTTCAACATTTATATACCTGAAGTGACATGTTTTGATACGTGAAGAAGAAATGTCCTCCAGCAAAATCATTGTTCAGGTAAACGAGTGCACTGCAACAACAGGCAGGCAAAACACAGAAATATAAACCAAACAGCAAATGAAATAAACCAAATTTAGTATATCACCAACGGTTCAGCAAAGCACAAGACAAAATGTCGGTAGAATATCGCAGAAAATGTCCGGGGCTGCGAAATTATTTGCACTTTATTGCAAGAAAACTAATGTTGGGATTCTGCTGCGCATCATGTACAAAACAGGAGTGAATGTTCAGCTGTCAACTCCGCACTGCCACAATAAGGACAGACTGTAGAAGTAATATGGCCAATGAAAACTTTAGCCTGGTTTCCGGAAACAGTTCACCAGTCCGAAGCGGCACTAGTCCAAACGGGGCAAGAGTTAGGGATAGGGTTAGTGCTTGTGATAAGGTTGGGAATAAAAATAAACTGCATTTTGGCCCCGGCAGCCCTTGGCTTTGGTGGCCCCTGGTTATGCCGAAACAGAATCTGGCCAAATTCTGACTCCGGTGTGTCCGTTGTATTTTTTGCCTACTTTCCTAAATTCATCACTTGCATTGCACTGCAGCCTGTTCAGCATCAACTGGTGAAATAAGAAAAACAGACAATCTGGACCTGTAGTCACGTGACGTGTAAGCGGGAGGCTCTCTCTTGCACGTGTTGTCTGGTTGTATGATGCAGTTGTCTGAATGTATCGGATGACTCAGGTCAGTACGATCAATGTTCCCTGTCAGCACACACACACATTCACACATATCTCGTATTCACTGCAAGTCATCAGCAGCATAAAGCCCAAATTCCATTCTGCCGACTTTCACTGAAACTTCCCAGCGGGGAAGTTTCAGTGAGCGGGGAAGTTTCAGTGAAAGTCGCAGACACAAACCGTAAAAGTTGAAGACACAAACCATGTCAAGAGGGTTGTGACCAAATCTGAGACAGGTCCGTTTGTGTCACTCTAACAGAATATAGTCCATGACAATGCACAGGAAAAGTCGGCAAGAAAGTCTGCAGACTTTTTCATGGACTTTGTTACATGCAATTTGGGCTTAACCACGCCATCAATGGCCACAATAAAACAAATTTGTAGATTGCATCCATAAGTCTCTAATGTGCTACAAAAGTGTGAAAAAGTGTCCATAAATGTGCAAAATAAAAATGCTTTAACTGCTGCCTAGAAGTGTCAGAAGAAATGTCTATTGACTTCAGGTAGTCAGGTAGAGCATTCCAGCAGGATGGACCAGCAACACTAAAAACACGAATGCCATAGGTTGACCGTCTGCATCAGGCAAGGTATGTGCGGCCAGCCATTTGCAATAACTTTGTTTTAAACAACCCATACACGAGTCATTATGATAAAAATGGATAAAATTATGAAAAACTATCTGACAACTGGTATACACTGTAAAGGAAAAAGGGTGACGAACACAATGGCGTATAGATCAATTTGTGATTACTAATTTATTCAGTTCGCAAATGATATAAAAACTAAGAACCACGACACTGTTTCAAAAATTAAGCTTTAAGGATCTCAATTATTTGTTATCAGGAAATGATGTAAAGCATCAGTCATGAGTTACCATCAAGTGCAGTGCGGCAGACGAGATGTGTGTAGTCGAAGTAAAGTGTCTTGCCGAAGTAATGACCAACAAACTCCTTCGCCGCTTCACTCGCATCCAGGTAGAGACGAACATCATCCAGACGCACTTTCTCATCTGTTGCGAGCTGCAAAACCGCCAAAGCCACAGCAGTCAAATAATAAAACGACCGACCAATCGGCAGGCTGGTCAGTCGATCAGTGTATATCATTCAACTTCGCTTTCTCATTACTTGCCTGCCGCAAACAGTCACATGCAAACATGTCTCTAATTTTTGTCACATTTTCCACAACGACTGATAATGATCAATTCACATCACTTTTCAGTTTACATGTTATTTTTTCCACCTTTTGATTCGACCACATTTGCAAAATGCAGTCAGCCATAATTTACATTTTCTATCGACTATGATCAACAGCTGGTGACACTACATTCAATGAAAATGAATATCATTGCTGCAATATTTGTTAAGTTATAAGCAAAAATGGTCAAATTTGACGACAGTAGGTGGCCTGTTATTAAAACCTGGAGAGACTGATAGAACTAATCTAACCCTCACTGACAATCACAAACAATAATACAACAATAAATAAATGGTATATGATAAAATAACAACAATAATTAGCATAATAAAATAGTAAAATATAAATACAAATACTAAGACCAGTAATTCTTAGCCAACCTTAGATTAAATTTCGACTTTTACTCAATTAGACTTTGAACCAGTTAATTTCACTTTCACTGAAGAAGAAATTTAAACTACCTTATACCACTCTAAACAACTCAAAATCATTGCAATTAGACTATATCATAGCTGTGTTTATCCATAACTATCAGTATCAGTGTGTCAATATCAAAAACAAACAAACAAATTATTATCCTCTAAAATTCTGCAATGAAGCCATGCAGTTAGTGCAGAAAAAAACGTTAGTAGCGCTACAAACTTTGTGCAGAAAGCAAGAAATTAAGTGACACAAAAACGTGAAAAGCAAGACAGGTTTCCGAACATGCTAAACCTAGTTGGCTGTACAAATTCAATTCACACTCATGCAGTAACTGGAAATTTCAATCGTCTGCAGCATGTCGATTACTATTTGTTCTCACTATTATGTGACCGTACCATTACACCACAATGCGAGTCGTGCCTGTCCATCCATCAACTTGAAAAACCAACGTGTGTGTCAAAGTCCCCCATGGCAGGGATAATCAGTGTGCCAATTGGGTGAGTTAGAACAGTAAAGGTCAGAATAAGGGTTATGCTTAGGGACAATAGAAAATCATGGATACGGAAGTCACGGAAACCGTGTTTTTCATCAAATGCCGTGTTTTTAGCCAAAATGCTGTGATTTTTGCGTTTTTACAAGAACGCTTTGTTCTTAATCAGCACACTTGAAGTTTATCGTATGATTTTAACACAAGAATATTTAGTCTCGCCTTTGCTACCAAAGTCCGTGTGCTTTGTTACTTTCTAGCTTAATATGTGAGCGTGACGTCATAGTAAAAATATGTATTTTAATGCTCTGCAGCTACAAAATTTCCCAGAAAAACCTTCCTCTGCATATATTGATGGTCGTCAATGTTAGATGTTAAGTTTATAGAATGTATAATGGTTTTCGGGCCCGTGATTTGATGCCGTTTCTTTGCAGTGATTTTTGCCATTTTCGCCAAAGTTTGCCATGTTTTCTGCCATTTTTTGCTGTGATTTTCTACTGTCCATAGTTATGCTGTCAGTGTATAGCTAGGCAGATGAAGAAAACTGCACGGTATGGGATGCTCGATATCTTCGTGTGTCATGTCAGACAATCGTGCAACGTGTCAAACATACAACGACATGAACCAGCATCAACCTAGCACAAACTCAACCGACCTCGGCTGCTCTTACTAGACCCAGTCCTGCAAACGACTCGTGTACTGTGTGAGGTGACCCCTCAGTTCCGTAACCATCCCCCGACAGACCACCCTCCTGTCGACAGCGATAATATGATAACAGACCATTAACAATACAATATCATATCAGACCAGACTAAACTCTTTCAGTGTTAGAAAAGGCATTTTGCCCACAATGGTCACCAGTGTTCGAGAATATGTGTATGCTGCGAAAGAACAGGTGACATGTATGCATTAATTTTTCGCAAAACAGAGCACATTATTACTCAGAGATAAGCAAAAAAAAGAATGCACTCAAATAAAATCACAGAGCAAATAAAGGTGTGCAGAAATCAAAAGAATTATACTGAACTGCAAAAAAAAATGAAATTTCAGCTGCAGACAGAGTTCAGTTACATGTGCCGTAAACCAGACCCCTCCGATATACTAAAATTTCAGCCCAGTTCAGTTGTGTTTGATCTTAAATATGTCAGTTCAGTTCAGTTCACTTCAGCTGCACTGTACAGAGCAAACGAACTGGTAAAAAAAGGTAAAGGTTGTCAATCTGTATAGTGCATCGTCGCGTACATGCCCCTAATGCGCTTTTCGTCACTGACTAGAGCCGCCGGCCGCACAGCCGCCGCGTGCAGCCTGCAAACACAGGCTGGCGCACTGGCCGGCCAGGCAGCACAGTCAGCTGTACAAAGGTCCCCACCTTCTGTAACCAATATAATAGGGGTACTACTCATTTAACCGACCCCGGAGGGATAGCAGGCTGACTTGGCCTTGTTGGTTGACTGATAGTGGACGTTTTACCCACGAAGTGGTCAAACAGCCATCCATCAGTCTAGCGCAGGACAGAAAAAGTTTGCCGGCCAGGACCGACGTTCTAACCACTATGCTACACCACCAACTGGCAGTCCATTCCATTTCAATTCAATTCTTTTCGTGCGTGACTTGGGTTCTGGTGGAGTCGCATTTTCGTGGTGGAACCAACAGACGTCAACAACAAGTCTTGGCATGGCATATCGACGTCTGTAGCCGACGACAGTCCGTCCAGCACAACGACTGCAAATGACTCCGTACCCTCCTCCCTCACTCTTCTCATATCCTCTCCAGCATCGACAAGCATCACTTTGTCAACCGTGACGAAGCATGACAAGAAAAGAGGAGTTCGTGGGCTATTACAACAACTTAAGATGAAAAAGTGGAATAAGAACCAAGCAGCAGACCAGCACAAACCAAAGCAAAGCACCTACCACCACCGCCAATGGCGACCCATTGGTTACATGTACAGAAAAGCTTGGGTCAAGACAGAAGCCATATGGACGTATACCGGTAATGTTACCTGTTGTGCCAGTGACATACTAAGTCCCAAAAACAACTCGTGCCGGGTGTGGGGAGACCTGCGACTTTGATAACCTTCACCTGCCACTCCCCCATCCTACGCGTTAGCATATGAAAATTTATCATCACCTACAGTCAACATCACTCCCTCTCACAACTCTGTTACCCAAAAGTCAGTGGTCATCTGTGTTTGCTGACCCCGAGCCGGCAGTGAGTGCATCACAGCTCAGTTACATGGGCAGTAGGCCACACCTCTAAAGGTCGGCAATTTGTATAGCGCATCATCGCAAGCACGCACATGCCTCTAATGCGCTTTCGTCACTAACCAGAGCCGCCTGCCACACGGCCAACGTGTGCAGCCTGCAAACACAGGCTGGCGCAGCGGCCGGCTAGGCAACCCCAGTCAGCTGTAACAAGGTCCCCACCTTCCGTAACCCATGTAAATGAGTTACTACTCATTTTACCGTCCCACGGAGGGTAGAAGGCTGAGTCGACCTAGCTGGCAGGCTTCGCACTGAGATGGTTTACC
>Ga0056128_1001615_pt1 | contig 25517 bp, 15 predicted proteins | sample WorMetLIZISLAND2_FD_71113 | JGI IMG/M metagenome (GOLD analysis project Ga0056128, IMG submission 71113) | Marine gutless worms symbiont microbial communities from Max Planck institute for Marine Microbiology, Germany - Olavius geniculatus... ... | reverse complement strand
CAGGAGTTAAGCCACGCTGCCCTAGATAGGCAGCGGTGGGCAGCGATAGTAAGAATGGCGTCAGACACCAACGGGCATTGAGCCCACGGTTGTCGATGATGATGATGATGATGATGATATGCCCACGGAGCTCGGAGATTACGCGAGGGGGAAAAAAGAAAGAAACCACAGCAAAGCAGAAGTCCTTCCGAAAACTATCGTTTTCGGGCGGACTAATAAAACTATTCTTTAAGATTTCACCACATCTTAAGTGTGTCGCTGCATTACCTTGTGAAATGACATTAGTGTCGTCAAAGCAACAATTGAAAACCACCTCTCGAAATACATATTTTGAAAAGCTCATAACAGAAAACAATTTTTTGTGTCCGCTATTGTTTAAAGTAACTGTCACGTCATGCAGTTTTCACGTCAAATTATTAATGTGTCCGTTTTGCTGCTGGATAGTGATTAAGTTAATCGTCAAGCGATTTGCGACCGTGCGAGCGCAGAGCAAAAGTTCTGTCTCGATAATGGTGCTCGTCTTTTCGATTTACAGTGATGTAAATAAACGGATGCAGGCACAAAGTCTCTCTATATCCGTATCACGATATACTAATAATCTAATAACTTTTTTCGATAAATTCCGACCACGGTGCACAATAATAGGCTTCTGCAGTAAACTGCAAAAAAAGCTAAAATAAACATTATCAGGCAGGCAATTTCAAATTGTGGTTTTGCCCGTATTATATACATGGATGTCATAAAAGTATCGTATCGATTCGAACTTCGAAGCCTTATCGTTTTGTTAAAAGTTTTTTGACACCTCACTAAATGACATATTCATTTCCGGTTAATGGCGGATTGTTTATGTTTGTATGAGAGGGAGGGTATATTTTAGGTAATAATTGTTGGCATTAATGTCAGTGACAACTCATAGCGTTGTCATTTAACGCAATGGACATTGGTCTGGCGTTGTTATTTAATGACATAAAGCAGTTTTATTATTGTGTAATCTCCTATTATTATGTTTGTAGTCATCTTCCCTCGTTTTAGGAGAGGATCAGTAGTTTTAGGTGAAGTAGTTTATTTTTTGTTCGCTACAGCTATAGCAGACCGTCTTTAATGATCATGGTGGCCACAGGTCTTTGAAAGTGCATGCATTTTTTTTACATTTTTGTATTACATGGAAAGCAATTGAATAGCAAAGAGGGTTGTGAAAGTTTCGGAATTTGATCAGCGTTTTGAAACTCCTTGAATTCTAGTTTTTTGTAGTCATTGTGGTAATTGTTTAGAATAGCTACGCCACCTTGAACGGCTGTGTACATATATGACAGTAATGTGTATCAGTAGAGTGACTTTCTGTATGCATGTTTTTAGTTAACATCTTGGCGAATACTGTTAGTTACCTTTTGATGACCGATTATAGAATTTAATGTAAACGTTAACGTTAGTGTAGTAGATGTTGAACAGTTTGTTTATTTTTTTCGTATATGTTGTGCTTAAGTAACGCGAAGTACCAAAATTTTTGGGCGCAGGTGTGCAATATAGGTATTTTTATTGTGAAAATTTCATTTCTATGCCGGAAGTGGGTGTGGCGGGCGGCAAGCGTGATATGTCATGTAGGATAAGACAGTGACCTTCACGGCCTGTATAGCGTGCTGAAGTGATCACGTGCGCTATGTTGGTGGTCAGTGGTGGTTGTCTTGACCAAGCACATTTTTGTCTGTTACGGCGTGCGTGTTATGGCGTCGAATGCGAATATCGTCAACTTTGGAGCATTTAGTTGGACAATGCTGCGTTTCTGTAATGTGTGTAATAGTGCAACAGATTTTTTTAGCATTAGTCGTGCGTTGTGTCGTCGTTCTGCGCGAAAATGCTGCAGTATCAGTGTGTGTGCTACTTTTTTTTGGCTGAGCAAGGTAGGTGTACGTTTGTTTTGTCATTTGTTTGTTTTAATGTTGCTTCAGAAGTGACTGAAATTGGTAGAATTAGTGTTGTTATGTTTCAGACTAGTTTAACTATGGGAAACTGCAATTGATTGACATATTGCTACCTGAGAATAAATTTGTCGTTTTGAGTAGGGAGAAGCACTAATATTAATTCCTTCGTTCTTTATATGCTGCTTATTCAGTATCTGCAGTTCGTTGTTTTTTCCCAGGGGGGGGGGTGGCAGTTTGATTTTTCTGTTTTTTGGCGATTTTTATATTCATTTGTGATTTACATCGCTGCTTACTCAGGTTATTTGTTTTTAAAAAATTTTTTTGGTACAATATTCATTCGCTAGGTGGCGTCATTAAGCTGTTTTAGCTAGTTTTATGGGATGTAGGTGCGGCTTATTCAGCTATAAAATTATTTTTTTTATTGAATTTAGTACGTTTTTCATTCGCCAGGTGGCACCATTAGTGTTTTTCGTGTTTTTTTGTTTTTCCCCCAAAAAGACCTAGCCCTTTTTTTATAGGCCCCATCAAAAAACCCTCTTTAGAATGACGGAATTCACCCAAAAAGTGAACTTTGTTCTCGGGTTTCAGTAGTCAATTATTTGCAGTTTCCCACAATTAAATTAATCTGAACACTAATTCTACCTATTTCAGTCACTTCTGAAGCAATCTGGGGTGGCGGAGCTAGTGTAAATTTTTACCGTCATTGCGATTATGATCTGAAAATTATTTTTATACGATGCCACAAACAGCTAACACAACTATGTAAAATGTTGCAGTGGAATTTGGCTGGAATTGACCGGAAAAGGTACTTGAAAGCCTGTGAAACGTTCTTAAAAAGTCTGTGAATTTATTCCCAAAACTTTGGAGTAGTCAACTGTCCCATTCCATGTGTTTGTGTATGCAGACAGCATCTGACTCGATGGAAACGGAGTGCAGCAGATAGCAGGAAAGAGAGCGTACAGTCGGCCGGGTGATGTCGTCGATGTGGCTATACTACAGCAGCACTCATCGTGCACACGCGATCGTCGAGCGAGCAGCGCAGCATTTTGTGCTGGTGATTATCCACAGTTTCCTGCCGTTGCTGCTGTACCATGCTCGCCTGATGGCCAGTGATGACCACTCGTTCAGTGTCAGCCTGGCGCTGGTTGTACTGTTCTGTATGCTAGACATGCTGACTGTCAGTAACCTCTGGGCGACGAGCATCGGTGAACACAGTGACTACAGCGTGCTTCGGCTCTTTGAATAACCATGAGTGGCGTGGCAAGGCTCTGAGCATCTCCCCCTGGTTCAGCAGTAACATAAGAGGCCCCAGTTGCAAGCCCTGACATAGGGTTAAGAATGGGGGTTGGGTTTAGGAGTGGAATGATCCCCGGCCCTCATACCCAACTGTGAAAAGCCTGGGGAATGTAGTAAGCTTTTTTGCAGGGTCTGGGGCAAAGCTATTCAGGTGACCTCTATTAGCTGCTATGAAGAATTGCGTGTATACTGTGAAATTTTATTATATTCTTCCCTTATTTTTTTGGTTGGGGCCCTTGGGAGCTAGGAGCCTTGGTTTATTGAACCACCTGAACCCCTATTTCCTATGCTACTGGTAGCGAGCAAGTTTCAACACAACTTGCGATTTTGTTGTTTTTCTTATTTATTGGTATTCTGTCAAAATAGTAAAGTTTTTTGTACAAAGTTTGCCATTTATGCTGGTGATCCACTCAGTTGCTTATTAGTGTTTAGAAAGAAAGGCTAATTTTTTTCTGTGTGCTTGTGCAGAATCCTTTTGTACAAAGGAAAGGTTAAGTAATTACTGGTTTTATGTGTGGAAATTGTAAGCAGTGGAAACAAGGGCATGCATCCTTTATCCTTTGGTTATACGCTGTATGTAGGGCTCACAGTTTTCCGCGGGCTGCGGAGTATTGAGCCAAGCCGTGGAATTTTTCCTTTACTGCGGAATTTTGATATTTTCGCGGAATTTCATGGAATTTTGCACAAGTTAATAATTCAGCAGCGATTAATATGATTTTTGACTTGATGACACATTTTTATCGCGGAAAAAATCAAACTAAACTGCCAAAAACTGTGGAACTTACTAATAATTATCGCAATATGGCACAATCGTAAATAAACGCAACACAACTTGACAAATTGTACTTTTGAAATGAAAAAAGAGAGGTAGTTTTCTTTGTACGTTGCTAGCATAACTCAGCACAATGTCACCATGCCAGTTGGCCCTTCAGAAACTAAGGTTTTTGAGCAGGATAGAGCTCAGTTTACTTACAAATGGAAGGTCATAGTGAGCCACAGAATTTTGACAATTTTGTTACGGTAAGTTGCGGAATTTTGCAAACTGGCCTGCGGAATTTGTCAAAAATTTTCGTTGAAGACTGTGGGCCTTGGTTATAATTATGTTGTATTTTTGTTGTCTTTCGGTCATGCTGTGACTAACGATTGCAAAAATTTTAAGCAAAATTATTTGTTTTTATAAGCAAATCAATGCAGTCAATTTTTGACATCAGTGTCTTGTCATAGCATGTGCCATTATAAGACATAAATAGCCTGTTTTTATGCATTAGTGCTGGTTTGATGTAAGTTTGTGTGTTAAACATTTTAGTGTAGTGAGTTTTAGGTGGAGTTTCGTTTGATGATAATGCATTAGCCTCAGTTAATTAAATTACCCTACACTGACCTGGAATTGTGTATTTTTATTGCATACCATGCAGCATTGTTTACCTTGAATTCTTGGTTGGATGATCGTGTAAATTCAGAATATGAATATGACACCCAGTTGAACTCAGCCTGGCCATCCCTCCATTACTAGGTGCAATAAATACCAGCAAAGGCAGGAGAGTAAACTTTTGCACTGCATGGTGTAATAGTTCCATATCCAGTGTCTTGCAGTGCAATCTAGTGTCTGGCTGAGGGCTGAGAACATGTTGAGATAGGTCTCACTTTATGAGGCATAATTATGTCTGAGGAAGGACTGTTTTTCCTTTGATTCTGTGTGGCGCTGCAGCATTACACACTGTCTTGGAGAAAAGCGGTGTCATTTTTTATAACTTCTAGAGCTGTCACAGTTGACGCGTTAATTAACGCGTTAATAAATTAACGCGCGTTAAAAAAATTAATGCACATGCGTAAATTTATTTCATTCAGTTACTAAATCTGTGCGGCAAAAGTTCGGATATTCCATTAAACTGCGGTTATATGACAATCGAATGAAATCAAGTAACTAAACTAGTTTTCGTTTCATCACTACTGCAAATAAACAGGCGGGGATGTGACATCTCGAAAGGGCGTGGAGGAGCATACCATCCATCTAATCGTCGCTGGAAAGCTGGTCTCTTGTAGCGTTGACCTCCATCAAAGAAATCATCATTTCTGCGTTTTTCGCCAAGTTTGGGTGATGTAAGCACACACATTTTGGTAGACTGTCACGGTGTTCATAACACATGTGCTTCTGAGATTTGAGCGGAATACGGAAGTCTTTTGAGATCACCGACTGAGGACGCTGGTCGCCGCTTGTGTCCTTTGAGTTAGTCTAAATAGTAAATACGTTGAAAAAATAAAAATTGTATGTGTTTTAAAAACTTTTTTCATTTTTCTAACTTTCTATATTCTACAAGCGGGTCCCATAAATGTCTCAGGCCTGGGGTAATTTACCTCCTACTCTCCATCTCGACGGGACTGGGTGCGTTAATTTACGCATTAATTAATGCATTAAAAAAATTAACGCACTGCGTTAATGCGTTAAAAAATTAACGCCTTGACAGCTCTAATAACTTCCATGAGACATTGGCCAATTTCAATAATTTCTGGCATGCAATGTCATAAAGAAACTTGATGTAAATGACTGTTGGTTCACCCACGTCATTTTAATACTGTTACTACACTACCTTGTGAAATGCAGAAGGTGTAGTTTGAGATGTTGTGTTCATGTGCACAGCTCTGTAGAGTTCATTTATGTGCCTAGAGAAGTAGAATATGAAAATGTAAAACAGTCACTGTGCACATATTGTATTCTGTTTAAGATGAACTATATTATCATATCATCTGATAATTATTGGCTATTACCACTCTTGTGCACTTAGGCCTGTATAGTGATGCTATTTTGGTATATGGAAAATCATTCACATTATGGTAGAGATAGATTGTATGATTCTGAACCAGCATAAGTGTTATTACCATTATTCTGTTACTAGTTTTTGCAGTGTTCATTTTATGTATACAAAACATTTAGTTTTATTTCATTGTTAGTTTTTGTTGTGTTGAGACACTCTGTACTTCATGTGCTAATTGTTGCTTATTTTTTTCAGCACGTCATTTGTTTTTCTGTGATGCTGTGTGTGGCAGTTTCTTTCTGGTGAGTGTTTTACAAGAATTGCATGATTTTGTGTCCTAAGAAGTTGCTCAGTTTGCAGTTTGAATATCTTTGCTACATTTATAAGTATATTGCAGTGAATTTAGGTTTACAGTATCTTGGCTGCAAAACTTCCAGTACAGTACAAGCTACGTTTTCAATAGAAACTTGGTCCGGTCGATACAAGGCCAGCCGTCTAAGGCACTGACTGGGTCTCAGGGGGCAGGCCTCAATGTCAGTTTTTTTTGGTTAAATATAAAAATTAAGGACTTAGGAAAATAATAAATATCGTTGCCACTTGCCACCAGATCATGTATTTTGAGGCTATAATGCGTCAAATTCGATTTCAGCCAGCTGGGGCTTTGCCCCACACCCAGCGGGGTGAGCTCACAGCGTTCCCCAGGCCCTCTAGTTGGAATTTAGAGTCCTACTTGTAAGGGAAAGAAGAGGAAAGAAAGGGTGAAGGGGAATGGATCAAGGGTACACGAGGGAAGGGGAGGGAAGTAAGGCCCCCACTGTTCACATTTCTGGCTCCACCACTGCCAAGTGTGGTACCAACTTACAGTGGCGTATTTAGGGGGAGGGCCACGGTGCGATGGCCCCCCCTTTGGCCTGACCATGAAAATTTTTTACAGGCGACTTTATATGAAAAGGTGCATTTTTTGCCGTTTTCCAGCAAGAATTGCAAAATTCAACAATGTTTGATGGTCTTTTGCGTTTCCAAATTTCAGAAAAATTCAAAAATGGGTGAATTTGCGGTTTCCATTGAACATTCAGAAGCAAAAAGTGTTTCAGCTTCAGAGGGGCTTCGCCCACTGACCCCCGACCAGGGGCTCTGCCCCTGGACCCCGCTGGGGCTCCGCCCCCAGACCTCCGTTATAGGCTAGCGCTCCACGCACTCGCCTTGGCCCCCCTTTGCCAAATCCTAAATACGCCACTGCCAACTTACCAGGTATGATGTTGTTTTTTAATGCTTCAAGGTGGCACTTAAGTGGGTCATGGCATACAATGTTTTTTTGTGAGAAAATGACATGTAAATGTGTTTTGCAGTGTGTTTGAAATAATGAATGCTGTGTGCCAAAAAATTAATACCCGGTATTGCAAGTTGGGCTGGCAGTGCTTCAGTAGATGCCGGGAGATCTAGTTTTGTATTAAAAGTTAGAAGTTTTATGTCAGCCTAATTAATACCACGAGTGCATTTATAATTGCTCAGTTTATCCCATAGTTATGTTCTGCCTATACCTGAGAATATGTCAAGATTAACCTTTGTGAGCACAGCTCTAATTTGCAACAGCTAAGTGATTAAACAATTAACATGACTGCAACCATGAACTTGGTTACCCCAGCAATTTTCATTTGACAACTGATTTTATCACAGGCTGGAAGTGAATGTCCAATATTACTTTTCAAAAGCACTTGACCCCAAATCTTTTGCAGTGTTTCCAAAGCTATAATTATTAACAGTTTGAATAATGTAAAAAAAATTAAGAAATTGCAATGACCAGTGGCTTCTAACCCCCCAAATCTGGAATCAAAATCGGGCGCAACTTCCCCCCAGTTTTAGACTCGGGTTCCCCCAATTTCTGACTCGTTTCCTCCTTTATTTTGGGCTTCTTCCTATATAGGGAGAAAGTTTTCTTAAGGGTGTAGATTGAAAAATAGGGGAAAATAAAAAAAAGGTGAAGTTTTGTTAAGGGTGTAGTTTGCCAAGTGAAAATAGGGGGAGGGGAGTTTTGATCTGCAATCTTATCAAAATTCCTCTATTTTTCACTGGTAAAGCTGGTATAGGGATAGAAACCACTGACAGTAACTAAAACTCACAAATATTGAGTATAGATTATAATATTGAACACTATTTTGTTGAACTGACAATTTTGATCTGACGATTTAATTAAGGGTTTCCCGCACACTCATCAGACTTCAGTGCTTGTGTGTCCTATAACGGGTACCGGTATGTGGTTTTGCTCGCTATTGCTGGTAGTGACTGCCAAGATTGTAATGAATAGATAAGCGAATTTAGTAGTTCATGCAGGTAGCTCATTTCCAACGTTTATAAAAGAAATATTAGATTTAGCTTCGCACTGGTAATTCTTATTTAATACTAGTATGCTGCGCCTGCAGTATCGAGTACTGACGGTAACCGAAGTTTTTAACCGAACTGCACTGCAGTACTCTACCGGAAATGCATTTAAAATCAGTGAGTTTTCAGTATTGCTCCCATTTTCGACGTTTGATGCTACATTGTTGTTTTGTTATGGCGTTTAGTGTTGATGTGATTAAATGGTGAATAATCGGCGTGTGTACATTACCTGGACGTACTGGTAATTTTTAAACCACTTCCAGGATTGCTTTACTTTTTGTTGATCGTTGTGTGAAAGTGTTCACTACGTTTTTTTATTGCTGCCGTAAGCTATCGACCATCGCTTTCAAACTGTCAGTCTTGTCTTCTTTTATTTTGACTACAAGTGATTACAGTTTAAATTTATTCTTTTCTTTGAGTTTCTTGGTTATTTTACCATTTTTTGTCGTTCACATAACTGCTGTCATTTGAAATCTGTAATACATGCGATTGCATAATGTGTCTTCATTTTTGTTATGCTAGCAATACTTTCTGCCTACTATCACGTACATAGAAGCTCGGGAGATTGATACAAGCATCCACTGTATTCTGTGTGCATGTAGAAGTAGTCTGAAATATGGCGATTATTGCATAGAAGTGTTGTTGATACATAGAGACGATGACGGCGCCTATAAACGGGACGGTGACGCCTCCAGCTCTGTACACGGTGGAGCAGTTAGAGCTTATACGACGGCTGCGCAATAGTGGCATCAGTCGAGAGGATGTCGCTAATGCATTTGATACGTTTGACCGGCTCGACCGAGAGCTCGGTCCCGTCTATAACATTCCAGTAACACTTGTGAGTTATTTCATGTGCACTGATTTCATCGTGATTTTTCTGCAGTTCATGGTTTTTAGCATGATTTTTGTTTGCTACAGATCAGCTGTATGGAACTAGAGCTGTCAAATTAACACATTAATTAACGCGTTAATGCGTTAATAAATTAACACACGTTAAAAAATTAACATGTGTTAAAAAAACTAATCCACATACGTAAATTCGTGTTAATTTACAAAATCCTGTGAAGCAAAAGTTTCAGTATTTTGTTAAACTGTGGTTACTTATTTGACAGTCGAATGAATTCAGGTAACTAAACCGTAGTTGCCATTCTATCACTACTGTAAATAAATAATTATTCCGACGACAGGCTGATAGATTGTGCTAACTATGTCATCAGTTATTGTTAGGGACCAACCAAATTCATGGGAAAAAAATGCATGATTTCACGGCAGAATTTTTAAAATGTGTCAAATTTCACGGAAAATTCACGGAAAGAGTTTCAGAAATTCATGGGAAATTCACGGGCCCCACAGACGTTATTTCAAGGTGCTGTGCTAATGCAAATGAAGAAATTTCTGAGCAACGAATATTTACTACACTAAGTCAAGACTCAAGACAGTCAATGTCAACTACTTAGTGCTGAAGTGCGACACGTGGCAAACAGCAACATTTGGACAAAAGCTGCTGACAAAACTCTGGAATTGTCATAAATTAAACTAAAAGCGCTAAAATTCACGAAAAATCACAGATTTCGTGGAAATCGGCGTTTTTCACGGAAGACGGCCAATTTCACGGAAGACGGCCAATTTCACGGAAAATGTCACGGCCGTGAAATCGTGAATTAAGTTGGTCCCTAGTTATTGTTGATTATACATTTAAAAATGTATTTCTAACTTTCTATAGGCCCATTCTACAGGTGGTACCCCTAAATGTTGTGGGGCATGGGGTAACTTATGGTACTTCCCTACTTTCACTCTCGATGGACCTGGGTGTGTTAATAATGCGGTAATTAATGCGTTAAAAAAATTAACGCTTGGACAGCTCTATATGGAACACATAAAATCTTTGCGCGAATGAGACTGTAAATAGTGGTAAATTTTAGCTTTTTTATATTGAATGTTTTCATTGCATACATGGTGTTGTTTACTTCAAATTCTTGTGCATTTAAAGGCCTACTACAGTGAACATTTTTTTGATGCATTTTGAACAAATGTAACATGTATGTTTCAGATGTGCAAATCATTTATATACTTTACATGGAGATCATATGTAAAAATCGCACTAGAATGAACCGAATTATTTCTGTTTATTAATCCTATTCTACACGAAACCGGAAGTTGCGTGTAGATGTGCAAATTGTAGCAGATGACACGAACATGCAAAACACATCGTTTAATCTTATAGAAACATTAAAAACTGCTAATTGTTCAACTATTAAGTGTCAAATAAGATGTAAAAACATTATATACGTACACAACAAGCAAATACAAAAAAAATAAACAGAAAAATGGAACTTTTGACTGCTTCGCCGCCAGAGATGTGCTGATCCTTGAACCGCAGCTGGTTTCCGTTCGCCTGTATGGCGAAGAAGACCCTGCCTTCTTCGCCATTTGAGCAACCGAGAACCAGGTACTACGAGTGAGTACATGAATATTTAATGTCATTGGTAATCACTCAATGACATTAAATATTCATGTACTCACTCGTAGCTGGTTCCCAGTGGGTTCTGGTTAAAAAATAACTGCACGTTTTTTGTCAAACATTTTGCGCTGGTACCATGTGTGTAGTCTTTAGTAGAGGTATACTATCTGAAAACACATTAAACTCACAAAGGTCAGTTTTCGCTGTAATCAGCCTGTAATGTAGGCTGGTTTGTTATCTGTAGTGTTTTCATTGTCAGGAAATTATGTTTATCTCGAATGGCACTATTTAAACTCCAACGACGTTGTGTGTTGTGTAGTCATTATGCTTGCAAATTATTTGTGACGTTAGACTTTTTGTAAATGTGCTTTCTGCTGATTCCGTTAGTGTAGAAACTAATATGGCAGCATTGTGTGTATGTAAATGCAGGCATTGCAGGCGCAGGCATTGCAGCTGATGGCACTGGGCGTCGCCGGTGCACAGACAGTTGTCCCAGTGTCCGGCAGTCCAGTTCTGCTTACAGTACCCAATGCTTCGCAGTGTCCCAGCAGCCTCAAGCCAACGACCATTCCAATGTCAGGGGCAGCGATGGTGCCAACAGCCCAGGTCCAGCCGACGCTGACAGCACAGCTACCTGTGTCGACAACAACGTCAGTTCCACTGATACTGCCCAAGATTACGACAAGCTTAGCGACACCGACGCCGACAGCTTGTATAGTGTCAACGCCACCGTCACAAGACAACATCAACAAACAACAACTGATGGAACAGTTGGCCAACAGTGTGACTAAGAGTAGCAGTAACGGACAACAGGACTCGGACATTAATGACGAGCTCATTGAATTCATGAGGTACCAGTAAGACTTAACTTGTTCTTAAGTTAGTCAGTGGAATCAGCATGGTTAGGAAGAAGAAGAAGACTTCACATAGATAGCTAGTCCATTGTGTTATCTATAATGGTAGCTCATCCTCGTTTTCGGTGTTTCGTGTTAGCATGGGTTTAACTCAGTTAAAATACCCAGTGCTTGACATTTTACCTGCTCTGTAGTGTGTTCTTAGTGATCTTATTTTGAGTGAAAATGTAACTATTAAAATTTTATTAATTGTTACTTAATATCTTTACAGTTAATACCATGTTAATCATTAATTTTTGTAGCTTTTGTTATTATATGTAAGTTTGATGTGGTTGTCTGATGTCTTGCTTGGTGCTGCTATGCTGTATGTTTTTCTGTGTGTCTACGGTCTAAAGGTTTGATAGTTCAAAGGTATATACTGCATTTTCACTAATCCTGACCTTTACCTTAAAGGTCCGTGGACGCCAAAATTAACATATACATTTTATCCATTTTCCTGAAAGTGCAGAATTTTCTGATAACTTTGACAGTAATATCGGCGCCCAGCGCTTTGTCAACACGGAAAAATTTACCTTTGAAGTTGACGATCTATGAAAACGACATAGAAAGTGCGCCGCCATGATGGTCTGCGGTGACGTTATGAGTTTAGCTTATAGTCGTCATGAATATTAATGGCCTAGCCTAGAATGATGATGTCGTCGGCTAGGCCATTAATAGTCATGATCTATATGGGCTAGGGTCATGACGTCACCGCAGGCACTGATAGATTAGAATATTTCGCATATCGTAACGTAATGCCGCTATTCGTTTGAATTCACGCATTAATTTCATATATTTATGAAGCTCAAATCAACATATTATATATGCGAGGTTAAATGTCTAATTTAAATCTACAGAAATTGCGAGTGAGTTTGACCGTGGCCATGGACCTTTAACTCTAACCCTAACTCTAATTTTACTCTTAGTTGAGAGGAATTTGGGGATTGAGTCAACATCTGTAGCAGTGTATAGGAAAGAATCCTAAAACTTTTGGACTATCAAATCTTCAGATTATCGAGCTGCGCCTGTATGTTTGTAATTTTATATACACACGACGAGCATGCATGTAGTTGTATGAGTCTGCAATGCAGGAAAGGTGAAGTGGCTTGCTGCGAGGAGATCAAAACATTTGCAGTGAAGCACAACATCAAACAGCAGCAGATTGCTGTCCTTGCAGGTATGTAAAATGGCTGGGCTGCTGATAATTTGACAGCAGTTTTCATTGATATATGCAGCGAAGAGCAGTAACACTGAAAACAATCTTAATTGGGGAAATCTTAAGACTGCATGGCTATAGAACTCCAGACCAAGACCAAGTAAGATGGTTTTGGTGGAGTCACCTTTTCATGGTGGAACTAACAGCCGGCTGGTTCACCTGCCGTCAAAAGAACATCGACAACAAGCCTCGGCATATTGACGCCTGTACTTGATGACAGTCCGTCTGGCACAACGGCTGCAAACAACTCTGTATCCCCCTTCCCTCGTTTTTCTTGTATCGTCTCCAGCATCGTCAAGCATTACTTTCTCAACCTTGACAATGCGTGAAGAGGAAAGAGGACTTGGTGGGCTATTACAACAACAACCAAGAGAGATTGAGCAGTTTGAGTCACTGCTGATGCCGCTAAGTTCAGGATTTACAATTCCAAGAATGAAAACTAGCATCAGACAAAAACGTTTTTTCCAGGACCACTAATGAGAAAAGAGAACCTTAGAACAAGGTATTTCAGATGAGGAGTTGGTCATTATTTCTCATCTTGAGATTCGTTTTGGTAAGGAGTTCAGAAATGTTAATTAAATAGATTTCTATTGTTTCACTTTGGCAGTTATTGTGAGTGCACTGAATTATGTTGACATTGTTTTTATTAGTGCACGTTCTGTATGTTATTTTTGGCTATTTCTGTCTGTTTTGCTGCATGTATATTAACTGTGTGTTCATCTGTTTTGTCTGTCTGTCTGTAGGGATCTGTCAGTCGTACGTGAGTCGGTACATGAAGGGAGATATTTACGACATGTCTGAGCGCAGTCGTCATGCAATACTCAAGTGGTATCTCATCTATCGCAAGAATCCCGCTGCTATCGGTTCGTCTTTTACACATATACTGTTTCAGTTTTCCCGAAATCCATCAGTCTTTCTTATCATTAGGTTGGATTACATCAAGACAGTGAATTAGTCTATAACTTGTTCACGTTTTGTAATAATCACTGTGGTGGTCATATAGAGCTGATGAAATTTTTGATGTTTATGTCATTTTGTTTATGGAATTATGATGATTAATATCCATTAAGCAAGTAACAAGTGTTTGCACCTTGAACTTGATATAAACACAATATCATGTTATGCTGACATTTGTTTAATTACATCTTGATTAGTGGACTGATGAGACATTGAGTGCATTCTGTTGTTTAAGCAGTCCAGTGTTTTGAGTATTTTTAGCAGCAGGCTGTTGTAAAGGCAACTGCTTGAGTCTGTAATTTTGTATTCTATCAAGATTTGTCATGATTAGGGACCACAGCATACCATAAATTGCAAAATTTTGAGCCAGGCCATCAGATTTGCTCATTTCCGTGAAATGTTCACATTGTCATGAAATTTTGCCGAATTTGGGATTGGCCAGTGGTTATTTTTATTTTTCAGTTTAAATCCAAGTCTGCAAAGTTTTTCTGCCTTCTTATATCAATCGACTCTGTCAGCAATTTGCAAAACTTCATTAGAGCATGAAAGATATTCTCACCACTGATGAGGATTTGTAGCCTAACAGGTGATCGCCGAACATTTGTTACACTGAGCGACGGACATCTTCGTACTTTGATGATCTAAAAAGTCTTCAGTTTACTTAATAAGGAGGATGCTGCGGAATTGGGAATTTTTGCTGTGATGAATTTGGCAAGCTAGCCCGGGGAATATAAAAAAATTTGCCGTGATTTTTACTTGCCTAGTCATAGTGCCGATGTCTAGATGTCGTGGCCTTGTGTTTGTTTCGGTCTAGCTGTTGCAGCGAATGCAGCCACAATGCTAATGCAGACCGCATCCAGTAACGGAGGTCCACCGCCGCCCAAGAAGTTCCTTGGGCCCGGAGCACTGGATTTCGCCGAGCTTGCTTCCAGCGCCGCTGCATCCGGTGACCTGAGCTTTCCACGCCGAGAACGGTTTGTGTTCCGGCCGACTCACCTCGAAGTGCTGGAGAAATACTTCCAGGACAACAACTACCCGTCGTATGAGACGCGCGAGGAGATCGCTCAGACGTGCAATCAGATATCTGAGTCGGCTGGTGCGGTGTTTCTTTTGTCGCTGCTTTCTGCTTATGAAGTACTGGTTGTCCTTAATAGTATCTGCTCAATCCACTGTAAGAACAGTTATTAGGTCAACTCAGCCTTCTGTCACTCCAGTGTAGGCAAATCGAGTACTAGTCTTTCTGGCTGGGGTCAGTGTGGTGCACGTTCACCTTTGTCAGGTGGTAGTTGATCCCATATGGCAGGCGATGCTCCTTAATTTTTAAATGGGTTTACTTATAAACAGCCGTGGACATGTGGATAATTTACATTTGTTTTTCTTGATCAGTTTCGTGACTGTTTTCGTGCTGGGCTAAATGTCACCCGTCAATCAGTTTATACGTTAAATCATATTTATGTATTGCTCTATGTTTATGTTGTGGGTGAATCGGGCTGTGACCGGCATTTGCTGGGTTTCATATCTGTTGTACATACCTTTACCTCCTATCCCAGGTTATAGTTGAAGTTAGAAGCAGACTTGTCTTTAGCACAGTAAAATCTAACATACGAAACGGAGGTGCAGATTGCAGAACATAACTACCAAACAGATTTTTGTGATATAAAAGCACATTTTGTGGTGTAGAGCAAGTGCATTTTTCACTGAAAAAGCAATAACAGTAAAAACTGAGCTACATTATTTTTATGTAGTCTTTGACAGTTTTTTAACTTGTTAAAAATTGTGTCATCTATTTAAACCTCTTAGCCCCTTTACCCCTTTGTGAATGCCTGTGCTAAGTGTAGACAGTGTAGTTGTTTTAAATACAAATATCAAATCGGTACGGTAATTATAGTTCTACACTGTGTTAAGAAAAAAACATCCACTCACGTTTTCTTTTATATCTCCGTGGAAAATGTTTAGATTTCCACAAAATTTTCAGGGAATGTTTTGCAGGAAACAAGTGTTCCATGGTGAAAAAGTTAGATATTCTTTGCTATTGGTGACATTATGCTGACGTCATATTTCCGTGTTTGTAAATTGTGGGTTTTACCATTGAAGACAGACATTTGATGAAATGTTAAAGCACACCAATTGGTCACTGTGTTAACTTAACCCAAAACTACACTAATCCGTCATGCAATTTTCCATTGTTAAGTGTTTTCGTTGTTTATTTCGTTGGCTGAGTGCGAGATTCTCAACGTTGTTGATGCTGGCATCTTTACACGCCCTGCGTCACTGCTTGGATGACCACTTGCCTGCTGTCAGTCGAATGGCTTGATACTGCTGGTCATGTTAATTTTTTCATTTAAAAGTTTCATTTTATCAATATTCAATTGTTTGTCCATTGACCAGAAATATTTTGCACAAACTTGTGGCTCCATAACCCTTGCTGCCTCACAAACATTTCATCAAATGTCTGTCTTCAACAGCAATATGACGTCAGCATGATGTCACCAGTAGCAAAGAATGTCTAACTCTTCTACCAATGGAGTACTTGTTTCCTCCTAAACATTCCTTGAAAATTATGTGGAAATCTAAACATTTTCCATGGAGATATACAAGGAAACGTGAGTGGGTGTTTATTTCTGAACACAGTGTATAACTGAGAGTTCTAGATCGATGGAGTGTTATGAATCAAGTTGAAAACTGTTCAGTATCTGGGGCCAAATTTTCGAAACTTTTCTAAGACATTTTCCATAGATTTTTCTATGTCAGATGGTTTAGGAATTCCAAAGAAGTTTTCTTTTCCGAATTTTCGATGGCTTTCTTTGCATTTCCAAAGAACTTCTTTTTTTCTTATCTTCCTAAACTAGTTCAACCAATCAGATGCATTTTAACTGACTATATGATGTAATCACCTTAGTTTGAAAACTTCTCAGGACAAACTTCTTTGGAAAACTTATTATCTTCGCACATCGACGAGAAATGCAATTTACACACCGCTTCGTTGTTTAAGTTGACCAAATGTCAATTTGCTTTACTTACTCATTGTTGATTTTACCGCAGCGTCGCGCAAATAAAATATGTCGTCACATATGACATCTAAACCAAGTGTCAACATTGCGTACTTTTCACAAATTTTGTTTTATTACACAGCTTTGTCCACGTAGGACAAGGTTAGTGCTTTCCTATATATTTGCCTAAATTCATCCTAAGAAGTTCCGAAAGAAGTTTTGAAAATTTGGCCTTTGATGCTTAATTACTGTGTCTGTGTGTTTCAGCTGGTAGAGCGTTGACAGAACGTGAGAAAGTTTCAGCACAGATCATCTCAAACTGGTTTGCAAATAAACGCAAAGAACTCAAGAAGCTTGCGCGAGAAGGTTTGCATTTTGAGCAGATATATTTACAGAATAAATGCAATATTTATAGGGTAAATGCAATTGTAATTTAGTCCAAACTGTGGTTGTCATAATCGTGTTTCTGCCTAATTTGTTTGTACGATACATTGTTTTTTTCATAATTGTGTTACTTATAAGCTAGATTTTCCCTTTACTCACATGATTTGGGGACTTAGTTGTAAACCATTCTAAAAATTTTCTGAAGATGTTCCCAGGTTTTTTGTGGTTTTTTATAACTTTTTTGTTAGTTGTTTGTACGACTTTTTCTGAATTGAATTTTTTCTTAAGATGTTTGTTAGTTTAATTTTTTTTCTGCGTTATTCCGAATGGTGACTCGATGATTTTTTGGTGAATTTGGAGTGCATATTTAAACTGTGTTTCGTAAAGAAACAATACTTTGCATTATATATCATATCTTTCCCAAACTGTAATTGATTTTCAATATTTTTACATTGAAAGACTTGGGAGAAAATTTTGCAACAAAGCTGTCATTAAACTTCTCACCGCACCTTAATGAATGTATATTATGTACAGAGGGACTGATGGACGTCGGACTGGTTCCAATGCGACCGCGGGGCCACCCATCCCGTCTCTACTCAGACCTGGCACTGATTCAGCAATATCGTAGCGGAGTGTCCGGAGGCACTGTGGGTGGCCTGGGGTCATCGGGTGCGGGGGCGGACGCCGCGGTGACCAGCAGTAGCGTGGAACTATCCTCCGGGAGTGTGTCACCTCACACCGGCAGCGAGTGTGACGACCGAGCATCGTCAGCCTTGCAGAGTCTCGGTGCTGAACAGCGCAGGTCTGCAGCCTCCGGACCTGTGATGGACGGCTCATCTGATGAGCTTATGAGCACCGACCAGCCACAGGTCTCCTGCTGGTTATTTATTTATTTTGGGACTGCAATCAATTAAAATCTTTTCGTCGATTAATCTCCAAAAAGTAATCGACATTAATCGATTGATTTCAATTAATTTTTTGTACTTAGCAGAAGACCAAAAGCTGCAGAATTCAACTTCTGGTTGCTGTAATCTTTTGTGAACTGAAGCAAAAGTATGATGATGCAGCACACAGACTGTGTAGTCAAAATTGACTAATACCTGAGGATACTTAGTTCCTTAGGCAGAAATATTAAACTGAGAAAATCCAGATGTCTCCAGGATCACTAGAAAGAAGTCGTGAGTGAGCTGCATTTGGTTGTCTTCTTAGTTTCTGCAGTCTTAGCAGCACTGGCACTGATAGCGGCACTCTATTCTAGATATTTATTTATTTATTAGACATAAGTACTTTGAAATACATGTATGTATAAAAAGCTCATTAAAACATTATGTCTATCAAGTCGGAAGACCAACATGGCCAGACTTGCAACTGATAACACTTTTATGTGAAAACTTGTCTTCTTGGACGGTGATCACGATTTAGTTTTAATCGAAATGAATGATCTTTGATTATGGAAATATTTACTATTATAATGCGCAACTCGTTACTAGTGCTTTTTAGAATGCTTTGCTTTGGTGTGGAACTCTAGAATGACGATACTACTGCATACCGGTGGTTGATTTCATTTAGATGTGTGGCTTGGCATAGTGGTAATGCATTTTTGTCTAATCAACGAAGTTACTCTGTCGGGCCCGGTTAGTACCGTGATGGGTGACTGTCTACGGGCAGGTAAATCATCTCGGTATGAAGCCAGCCAGCTAGGTTGACTCAGCCTTCTACCCTCCGTGGGAAGGTAAAATGAGTATCAGCTTTCGGGCAGAGTGGTAATAAATGGCGATGGTTAGTGTAGGTGGATCTGAGATTCAGATCATTTGATCTGGTCCAAAGGTTGGCGAATGCCTGACGCTCGTGCTGCTCTGGCCAAATGAACCGGGTGAACTCTCACAGTGGCGGTTCACTGCTACGATGACAGCGCCATAAACATTGTCGTGGCTGTTACTATTATTATTACTATTTTCACCAGCTTGACAACTTGCTACCCCCCACAGTTGGTTGATTCCACTTAGATTTCAAACACTCAAGCACTTTAAAGTACACCTACATGTGAAAACTGACTGAAATGTTGTGTTCAGTGTGTATTGTGTAGAACGATTTGCCGTGATGTGTAACTGTAGTACAACGAAGTGGGTTGGTCATGTGTCTATGATTTCCATTGGTGTGTAACAGTTAATCATGCAAGTGTCGACTGCTACTGCTAAGGTGTTTTGATTGTTATGAGTGTCATTTAGAATGATTTGCCGTGGTGTAGGACGACGAGGTGGAGTCAGTAAGCTGGTCCTCGGTTGAGATGGTTGCAGTGAACCAAGCAATTCTCTCTCTCACTGGCCAGCAACCGATCGATGTCTCCATGCCTCCCGGCTTTCTACGCGCCGTCAAGACTGACGACCAGGACCAGATCAGTGATGACGATGACGATGACGATCAGCTGGACACCCCACCACCCCCACCCACGGTTGAGTCCACTTAGATGTGCCACCGGCTTGACATCTCACCACCCCCACTGACAGCCGATTCCATCTAGACGCATCGTCTCAACTTTCTAGTTATAAGTGTTGTCATGTACTAGATGCCGCGTGCATTGGGGTAATTGCTAATTAGTCTGCAGATGCTGAGAACTGCTGCTGTATTGTATTTTATTGTTAGCCGTTAGACTCGTTTAGTGGAGAATTCTGTGGTTGAGTTAGTGAGCTGTGCGTAATCTGCGTGCCGTACCATCACTAATCACTGCTGGCCCACAGTTCTGCTGTTGTAGTACCACTAAAGTGGTTTGCATGCGGTTGATTTTATCGCCTCACAAAACTGTTCGATATAATTAGCAGACAAGAATCTGTCTTGTGCCATGAAAAGAAATCATCAAATTTTATCGTCCGTCGTAGAAAAAAATTTATTTTTGACTGTAAAATCAACCAACTTTTTACAGCGGTCAAGAAATTTTGTTTAAATTACATGTACCATAGTGATAGTTTATGAACCGGAGATAAATGTTTGCCTTATTTATTTGTTTTGTTAGTTGATCCATAGTCTTAATTTTTGTTTATTAGATGCAAAAAACTAGTGCATGAATCATGAATCTGCCATTGTGTATTGATGAAGCCGTTATCGTACAACGTTGCAGATGATAAAATCGACCCTGTGTTGTGGTTAAACGATGTTGTTGGTCAATTTCATCGGGCGACTAAACCGTGCCCGCAAAAGTTGGTTAATAAAGTTGATCCTTACCGATGGACTTTAGTATTTATGCGACATTTGATGCAGTTTTGGGCTAGTGTAGATTTCGCGTTGTTTCTCTTTGACTGCAATTAACAACCGCAATGTTAATTGCATGATGTTACCGTATTTTGTTCGGAGTGCATTTTTGCATCGGGTGCAACGTCATTGAGCACTGGACTCTTCATGTCAGAGCAATCAAATGCCACAGGATTGTGTAACTAACGGGGTAGATAGGTATTTGTTTCCCTGCGACATGACTGCAGTCTGCTGCAAGAATATTGAGATCAAGGACGTTCTATTAATAGCCTGCACTAGCAGCTCGGCCTTCCCCAATGGCACCACTGGACAATGCCCACAATTTCGTTGTCACGTGACTAGCCAAATGTGTATCAGTCCGTATAAAATTTTGATTTTCGTAGATTCCGCCTATATATTAAATTTCGCTCAAAATTATACAGGTCTTTAATTATTTCAATTTATCATGTGGTTACTCGATCGATGTTTACTGTGGTCACTTAACTTCTGTGCGCAGATGACTGCCAGAAATGAATATGCAAATCCGTGTCACAGCCTAAGTCACGTGAGTTCAGAATCTTTCGGTTTAGGCTGCGACTGTGCCATCATCCAACTAAGCGCTAGCTCGTAGGCTGCTAGTCAAGGCTATTAATAGAACGTCCCTGATTGAGACAATACATTGTGACATATGTTTGTAGCGAAGCATGGCTCGCTTTTTATCATGTACATAGTGCACGGTTTTGCCAGTTGTCTCGCATCAGCAAACCAGATGTTCCTAAGTACTTTGTTATCATTGTGAAAAATTTTAACTGCTAGAGAATTTGTCGTTATTGTCATTAGTGTCATCATTATTATTAGAGGTATTATCTGAGAGCTATTGATGGCTGAGTGATTTTGTGTTGTCCGGGTGGTCATTGAGGTGTAAATGTAGTTAGTTTAGTTTAGTAGTCATTGCTGATGTATGGGAAGGAAAAGGTTTTCTTGCACTTGTCAGAGAAAGCTTGGCATGCTCGGCTTAAGATTTTCTTAAGATCTGCACTGCAAACTTTTTCTGATTTGACAACTTAGGATATTCTGAGCATTTCTTAGCAATTTTTGTGTAAAGTGCGTGTCTTCTTAAATTTTTTTGGAGTTTGACTTAATTTTTGGTAAGATTTACTTTCAGACTTGTAAAATAGAGTGATAATTGTCAAACAGAGTAGTGCATAACCATTGACGCTGTGATTTTTGCGCAGTGTTTACGTTTGTCTAGTGGCATACATTGTGTAGTCAACTGATGTATATACTGTAGCTGTCCATATGTTTGAGTGTCAGTCTGTATGTATGGTGTAATCAGGGTACTTAACGTCAGCATGTGTGTGTGAGTGTGTGTGAGTGCAATATTGGCGTCACCGCACTCTGTCAGACAGAAGATATACATATGGCTTTTTCAGTCTGTATTGGTGTATTGTGCATATTTCTGTCGTGTTAATCTAGTGCAGATTAAAATCCAATGTGTCATATGTTGTGTATAATTATAATAATAAGTTGCATAATTTCATCACCTAGCAGAAAGTGTTAGTCCACAGTCCACACCCATGTCATGCCTCCGTTTTTTAATTGGCATTAATTTATGCATACTCGTAGAGAAGAGCCTATTTGAGTCTGACTGCGATTGTTTGTAATGTGGCAGCTGGTATACAGAGTTGTTTTATGTGCAACCATCTACCGGCAGCTAATAATAGCTAGTTAGGCAGTGAAAAACACAACTCTGCTGACATATTCAACTAATAATAGTCAGCGGGGATCTGCTTCATTCACGCCTAATTCCGCAACTGAAGCGCACTGTTTTTATAAAAACACCTACAAGTTTAGCCGAGTTTATAGTTCAGTTGGTTGATCACGATTAGCAGGCAGGATAGCGATGTTCTTTCAGTCTTTTGCATTAGCCAGGTGGCGGCACTATTCTTGGCAGAGGTTCGAGATGCTTCGTCGCTTCTGGTCAGCAGTCAGTTGACTTAGTAGAAACATTTCAGTCATTACTTGCTGTGTGTGCTTGTGAGTAAATAATGGGATGATCCCATTCGCATAGTTACATTTCTGTGCAAGTGTTGGGGTCCAACATCTAGTGAGAATTGACAGACGAATTGCTGTCAGTCAGTCTATTTATCTCTATCGGTGGATAAGTCTGTTGTCTGTCACCATGTACGCCATTTGGCTTTTCCAAGTTTTCTGTTCGGTGGTGTGTTTCTCTTCTAACCATATCTTCCATTAAAACATCTGTGAAAACTGCTGAAATTCTGCCAAGGTGAAGTAACACACACAAAACGCTGATGAAACGTGTGTAAATATCTTAGATTCACATTGTTGGTTTGTCACCATTTTTTTCATTCTTTATTTCCATACATTATCCCATTATTTCATTGTCTTACATTGTATGACATTGTATGTTTTTGAAAACAAGAGTGTTCAGTGTATCCATGCACATGTATACATACTACATAGCAACTACAGGCACTTGGTGCTTAGATCAGTGCTTTTTTCAGTTTTTTTCTCACTCAGTTCCAAGAACAGGTCCAATGAAACACCGCGCCAGACCCGCAAACCACTAAAAACGACCGCACCGGACCTGCAAATAATTAAATAATTTTAACCTTACTCTAACCTCAACCCTAGCTTTGTACTTTTCTGTGAGAGGGTGTCTGCATGACCTGTATGCTCTGGACACTTGGGAAAACCGCCCCCTTAGTGGTTTGCAAGTCTGGTGCTGTCCGCTGAGGTGTTTCGTTGGATGGCAAAAAACTACCGCTAAAAACTGGCAACCAAAACCAATTGTAACACAGAGTGCCAGTGACATACTGCAGAAAAAAAGAAGTAAAAAACTGGGCTTTTCTGTCAAGTCTGTACAGCCTACCAGCACGGCCTTTGTGAACCGAGTTTGGATAGTACGGCCATTTTTTTCCATTGAAGCAGATTTATAAAGCAGTTGGATATCACCAAAGTGACGTATCAAAGAAAGAAAGCGCTTGCTTAAAGAAGCACAGGTTTAGATGATGCAAGCAGCGGTTTCTTGTGGAACTTTTTTTGTTTCTTGTTTCTGTGTGTGCTATAAAGAACTGTCTCTTGTTATTGTGTTGTAAACTGCTGAATCTCTGTTTCTTGCATTTCACACCATCTCTGACTATGATGCGTATTGCGTAACTTTCAGATGCATATTATGCCGATATGTTATGAATGCATGTTATTGTGGTTACTATTATTTTGCCTCCGCATCTATAGTGCTGGAAGAATTATGTTTTTATGTCATTCGTCAATCCTGTTTCTTTATCTGTGATGCCGTTTCTATGGCATGCAAACTTTTTATTTTTTGGGACAAAGGTGAACTGATAAGGTTTTGGGGTTAATAGGCCAAGATATAATGGCGTCGTCATGGGAAGAGGGGGGCAGTTGCTACCCCCACCGTAAATTTTGGCAAATTGTCAGAAACTCCAGTTTTTGTCGGAAAATTTCGTCCAATTTGGAGCTGAAAATGCCTATTTTGGGGAAATTTAGGTGCAGAATTGACATTTTGAGCACTCGTAATCTCCTCTGTCAGAAAGTTGCAACTTTCTACCCTGCTACTGCTTTAACTCATGGTGTAGCTGTCGAAGTCCCATCGTGACCAGATGTATGCCACCAGTTGCCGGAGCATACAGAACTTGTTACTGTGTGTTGAGTTCTAACTGCTTATTTGTTGCGATATTATAGTTAGGGTTCCTACAGGTCAGGGAAAACTGGAAAATGTCAGGGAATTTGTGTTGTCACAGAAAGTCAGAGAAATGTCAGGGAAAATATTATTTTTGAAAAGTCAGGGAAAATGATCTTGGATCATGCAGACTGCAGTCAACTGTGATTTTTTTGCATCTCCAAATATTAAAAAGCAGGCAAATTTGCGGCTTCCATTGAACGTCCAGAAGCTAGAAGTGTTTCAGCTTCAGGAAGGCTTTGCCCCCCTAACTCCCTCGACCAGGGCCTCTGTCATTTGCATATTGCTGTATGAATATTGTTTCATTACTTAATACCATTTATGACATTTGTGCGATAGGGTTATTGTTTTGATAATGTCAGGGAAATTGTCATTCCATGACTGGAAAAGTCGGGGAATTTTACTGCAGAAAACCTTTATCAACCCTGTATAGTTTATGCTGTATAGTATTGATGTGTTTCTTCGCACTGTCATCGACGCATCGTGTTCACGTTTTGTTGATGTCAATCAAAGTTTTTGTTGTTGAGTAACATCAAACATCGGTTGTGCTGTAATGTTTGAAGATTTGACAAACTTTCACGTTTTTGACAAAAATCCCAGCATGTATCTGATTAATCAAAACCCTACTTTTTCATCTACCACCCTTCATTTCCGGTGAAATTCATTTTTTGTAGCAGATTTCTTCTGTTGCAGAGCTTGTTCGATGATAATGAACTTGCATCTAGTTGTGACATTGCAGTGTGTAGTTTGCGAGTATTGAGAGCTGGCGTTTGTCATTTGTCTACACTGTGGGGTCTGCCTAAACAACCACAGATCAGCTGAGATGGCAAATATTGCTCAAGTTTGTAAATTTCTGATCGATGTATGGCACCACAGATCACTACAGATTCTAACCCTAACCCGACCCTAATCCTAACACCAACCTTAACCCTAGCTCTAACTCCGCAATGCCATTATATCGATCTAAAGTTTGAAAATTAAACAATATTTGCTATCTCATCTGATCTGTGGTGTTTAGGCCGACCGGCACTGTGTGCCTCTTAATTTATGCACGATCGTTCAGCATGTTTTGTTCATCTAAGTCTTATGTTCGTAATGGAGCTTCATTCGTTCCTCTACACTTAACTTGCTGCTAATATTATTGTGTCTCTCTAGTGGCTTCAAACGATGTAGTTACTGAAAACAGACAAGTCTATTTCGGTGATCAACGAGCATAGTTTGAGAATTTACATTTTAAGAATTTTAGAACATTTGTTGATCTTTATGAATTTTGAAACATGGAACGCATTTTATTTGTTTTATTTGTTATAAATTTTTTTT
>Ga0056128_1001613_pt1 | contig 25536 bp, 3 predicted proteins | sample WorMetLIZISLAND2_FD_71113 | JGI IMG/M metagenome (GOLD analysis project Ga0056128, IMG submission 71113) | Marine gutless worms symbiont microbial communities from Max Planck institute for Marine Microbiology, Germany - Olavius geniculatus... ... | reverse complement strand
CTTGGACCGTTTTTGCCTGATCCACCCGTGTGACAGACAGACGGACAGACGGACGGACGGACAGACAGAATTGCGATAGCTAAGACGCGCTGAAAGCATAGCTGCTTTCGCGCGTAAAAAGTATAATGTGCAGCGTCGTTGGTGGTGTATAGCTGTTGCTTTGCATGCCAGACGGAATGAACAAACGAGTGACGACTAAAAGCTTAACGCTTCCGTTAGGCGTTCATTAACGTTTGTGACCACAATAATGGGCTACGACAACTGCTAACAAGCACCAAAGTGATTTGATAAGAGACGGAATCCTTTATTGATGCTGCCACCCGGTAAATCATAAACAGTCTTTTTCATAATTAGGCCTACATGTTTTGGCTGGGGCTTCGACTCCCAAATCTTTCCTTTCCCTGGGGGTCAAAAATGTTAAAATGTTATCTGACACAATGCGTCACTGGACCCCACAAGTAGATTCCTATACCTGCCAAACGACATGTGAATTCGTCGAACAGTTTAAGCAAGGTGCACGAATGTGACAGACAGACGGACCACGCACGCTTCTGAGAAATGTGTAGGAATAGGCGGAATCGATGCGCTTCCAGAGCGATTTCGCCTAAAAATAATAATGATGACGACGACGATGATGGCGATGACAGCGCAGGTCGTTGTGCTCAAGATCTGATGACGTCACTACAATGTGCGTCTTCTGGGGTTCGACCAGCGACACTGCAGGATGCGCCAGTAAGTTCGACGGAAGTTTGCGTTGCATAGCGCGTAGCAGACTGGGTTGACCGTGCTGTTTATGTAACACAACCAGTAACCTACAACGACACACCATGAGCATCACATAAATGCTGCGAAATAAAATAGTAAGTAACTAAGTAAACGACTTTTTGATACCCGTATGCGCCAAAAACTTACAAAAAAAGTGCACATGATACGCGGTTATTTCGATTATTTTTTTAGCTCATTAGGCTACTTGTAATTACACGCAAACTGTTTCTATTTCATTCAGACACTCGTCACAAACTTACGACATTCATGCCGCTGGTTTATCTGACTTACCAGTCACTTCTGTTTAAGAGTTAGCACCGTGTTCTTTACTAATCTTTGTGCTTATTGCTCTATGCGCTGTGTTTCTGCGTTTTAAATCGTAGGTTTTAAAATGACTGAATAAAAGAACTAATTAATTTTGACAGAATGGTCATGTGTAATTGTGTATGAACGGACAAATACTGCAAGGAGTTCACACAGTAATCGTCTAACACCGTCACTTTAAACGTTTTCTAGACACGTTCCGGTCTCTCTTCTGCCATATACAATTTATAATGTTATACAGTATAATATAATACAGTACACGGATGTATGTGCTATATGAAGTGATATTTTAAAGATAAATTTTACACTGCATGTGTGCACGGCTGTGCATATGTATACATGGTGAGCCATAAAAATGGCACCATTTTTGTACGCCTCATAACTTTACCAAATATTAACCGATTTTCAAAATTATTTTACTGTCGGAATCAGGATACAATTTAAAATCAAAATATTACTATAGATGCCACCACACCCAAAGTATGTCACTACACTACCTTGTGAAATGTCAGTTTCTTAAGAATAACAATTAAAAACAAAACGACTTTGGTAACAACACATTTTAAGAAATGAACAACAGAAGCCACGTGTTTGTTGTCACAGTTATTGCCTAAAAATTACATCTCACAGTTTTCACATCAAATTTTCAATGTGTCTGCCTTGCTGCTGGACGATGCATCGAAGCCGGCGACGCCACTGATCAACGGCGCGATTAGTCAAACGCTATACCACTTTGCGCCACTCAGGGACAATGGCTTTCTTTGGCTGGTTGACTGTCGTGAATCGTCAACATTGATAGGCCATCTGTTGAAGGGCATTCCGAACAGCATAATCAACTGGATTTAAGTCTGTGTTGTTTGGGGGTCACATGCCAGGCTCAATCAACGTTGATCACGCAACAGTACTGGTCAGTGGCGTTGCCGGCTTGAGTGCGTCATCTGACATTTTACGAGGTAGTGCAGCGACACACTTGAGGTGTGGTGGGATCTGCAGTGATAGTTTTATTACAAAATGTTTCCTGATTCTGACAGTAAAACAAATTTTGAAAATCGATTAATATTTGGTGAAGTTATGAGGCGTACAATAAATGGTGCCATTTTTGGCCCACCCTGTATATAGGCAACGACCATGGAGTCTGGGTCAGAACTCGGAAGCCACAACTCTGTAGCGACTGCACGGCTGACGTTAATTGCCCTCAGTCTGATGCGCAAGACAAGACGGAGTTAGGCTCGTATGTCATCTAAATCGACATCGAGACAACGACGGCACTGATTCGTGAGGTCTCCGGGCGCCACTGCAGTCTGCGAGAAATGAGGGTGAAAAATTGAACATGAAGACTTGAACTGATCAGTAATAAGTTTATGTGTCGCAGAGAAACCGCACGATGTTTCAAATCAATGAATAAACGTTTATGCTTCAACTTAATTCCAATCGCCGAAACTCTTCTCATGCACGAGATCACACTGTAAGCAGTAAGCTCCCGAGCGGATCTGATCGGAACACGACTAAACACACTTTGCGTACTTTGAAGTACGATGAGCACATTGTATCATGAGGTGGAAACGGCGACGGTCAAGTGCACGACGCCGAAATATTATGATAACTGTCATGGAGTGTTCCAAGATGGGCATAAAGTGAGCAACTATAATAAGGCATACTAGGTAACATATCAGGTGCGGCCACGCCTGGACCGGTAGACGAATCTCCGGAGCTGGTTCGGCCGTAGGGCTAATTAGTGGAGTCCACAAAGAAGCTCATCGAAGTCTTTCTTGTGTGCTCGAGACCATTCTTGAAACAGTTCACACTGCTGAAGTCTATGACACTTTGCTGCAAACGATTCCACCGAAACGTCTTATGTCCAAATGGCATCTGCATTTAGCAATCTTGGCAGTGTGTCCACGTGTTGTAACTGACGTATTGAGAGTAAAGAAATCGATGAACTTAGCTGAAAATAGTCCATTGTACATCTTGAAAACTTGCAGGAAATCAGCTCTGTTCCTTCTCTCTTCCAAGGTCCTCAAACCCAACTGCCGTATTCTTTCATCGTACGGTAATTTTTTGAGGCCTGGAATCATGCTCGTAAACCGATGTTGGATTCTTTCCAACAAGAACTTGTCTTTTTCATAATACGGCGACCAGGCAGAAACACAGTATTCTAGGTGAGGACGAACAAGCGATTTGTACAGCTTCAGTAGGACACTAGCACTTTTAAAGGAGATGGTTCTTGAGATGAGACCAAGTGCTTTACTGGCTTTTGCATATGCTAACTGACACTGTCTAGCCGGCTTCAAATTGTTACAGTCACACCCAGGTCCTTCTTCTCTGTCACAACCTCCAGTGGCTGACTCTCCATGACATAGGTGTGCTGAGCATTCCTGGCATCTAGGTGCATGACCACACACTTAATCGTATTGAATGGCATCTGCCACATGTAAGACCAGTTTAGCACTCTATGAAGATCTTGCTGAATAATTTCTCCATCTTTGTCGCTATTGCCTTTCCCAAGCACTTTGGTGTCATCTGCAAATTTCAATATCATACTGACCAAAGCAGAATCCACATCACTAATAAATATCAGAAACAAAACTGGACCCAGAACAGACCCCTGTGGTACTCCGCTACTAACCGTTCTCTGAGAAAGCTGGCTCTATGAGCGCACGACGTGCGCTCGTTGTGCGTTCGCGATCGCACGTCGTGCGCGTTTCCTGGTATAAACGAGGTATAAACCTAAAGCTCCACATATTATAGGGGCGTTGATAGCGTAAAACGCTGTCAGTATATATCGAAGGAGTTCCTGTTCGCAAACTGTCAGTCTGTCTCCACTCTCCAGCCATTTCGTCGCAGTTCATTCTTAGAGTGTGCGCTACAGCCGAAGATCGCAAAAATCAATAACATTCCTTATTTTAGAAGTTCAGGGTTTTTCAAAGTCATCGATGTTGATACGACTGAAAAGCTCGTCACTAGTGCTTGTTGTGATAGGCAGCATGCTATGCCTATCTGCAACCGTTTTCACGAAAGACTGGCCAAGAACGGTAAAATAACGACTTTTGCGGGGATACCGCTTTTTGATGCCCTCGTGCGCAGGTTTTCTTGAATCTAGAAAATCGAGACTTAAACCGTCGAAATTTATGTTCAATGCTGAAAACTACAAATGCAGCTTTTCCATGTCTATCTCAATCGATTTTGACGCAATTCGCTCTTGAAATCTGCGTCGCAGATCGAAATCGCCAAAAAATCCATAAAAACCCCTATTTTGGCGTTCAAGGTCATCCAAGGTCATTGAATTTGGCGCCAATCAAAAGCCAATGTACGATTTTTTATTAGTAATTAACAGTAACCTAGGCCCAATCTCGCACCGTTATTGAGATACAGCGAGTTAATAGCCAAAAATCGCAAATTTTGCCTACCCCCTCTCACTTAGCGCCCTCGTTCGGGGTGACCTCCTTCGAATTTATGGAAAAGCTTTACGGTTCCTAAAACTAGAGTTTTCCAGGCAGCCGAAGGTAAAGATTTGGTGGTCTTAGCTTGCACCGTTTTTGACTGATCCACCCGTGTGACAAACGGACAGACAGACAGAATTGCGACGGCTAAGACGCGCTAAACTACAGCCAATAGCTTCTTAGAGTTGTCCCGTTAGGAGTGGCTCCCTTGCAGCTGCCGCAACCAGACTAATTAGAGTGACACAACATAGTGATATTACGCTGCGTGTTCGTTCAAAGAACTCATAACGAAGGCCTCCGGGCATTCCACACTCAGCAGCCGAGTAGACAGACCCACGCGATGTAGATTATCTTCTGTGTTCTGTGTATCAGCCCAATGTCCAGGCCACTAACAAGTGTCTATTGCTGTGCGGAATCCACCAATGAGTAACCGACGAACGGTAGCCGAAATAATATACGGATCAAGTATCGCTGGACGAAATTTTATAACAGTTTGAGACCGCTGTGGCAAACTTGTATTGCATTGTATTTACCATGTGAGGCAGGCGTTCACTTAGGACTTATGAGAGGGTGAGAGCAATAACGTGGGCTACGTGTTCACCTAATACACAGGCTCGTGCATATAAGCCCGTAGACGTAATAAGCTTTAAAAAAAGATATTTCAAAAATGTCAAAATTATTTTGTAAATGTTAAATATATAACTATTATAACCGTCGTATTGACTAAGTCAAAATGTTACGGAGATACAATTTTCTCAAATTAATCAAATGTTTTGTCATCGCACATATGAGGCATGCAAATAAGTCGCAACTGAAAACCTGCCATCACTTTATCGATGTCACTTCTATTTTTGTACGTAATTATTCTAAATAACCGTCATTTTCACACTGATCGTTTAACCATTATTATTTTTTAACGCCAGACGTTAATTACGGCTGTGTTGTAAGATCACGACGCTTTTCCTTCTGCTGCTGCTGCTGCTGATGATGATGATGCTGACGGGCCGACGACTGGCAGTGATGATGCGGATAACAATACTGACTGTGTCCGGATGCTGTTAACGCAAGTAATTACTACACTCGTCGTAGATGACAAACTCTTATTTTAACGACAACCGATCAAATAGCTTCTTAACGCTTATGTCTTGGTGCAACGACATTGTTGTAGTTGCTAAAACTACGCTGTTAAAATGCAGACAAATCACGGACTCGAATAAAGGCCCTTTATATATGAAGGCTTCGAAAATGCAAATTTTTCGCAAACGCATTTTTACCTTGTGCGCAAGGTCTAACCGGTGTCACAAAATATTAGTTTGCTCCACAGGCTGTTCATGTCGGGGGACTCCGGATTTTGACAAGAAATTTGAGCTAATGCTCACGAGACGCGCGAAAGCCTATAGCAGTTTCAGTTCAGTAGTTTAGCTGAAAATTAAGATGTTCACGCTAAGTTAATATACAAAAACCAAATTCTCTATTTGGATCGCATAAAGATAGTTCCGTGGCGCCACCTTGTGAATGATATAGACTTGTGTCGCAACCCAAAATTGCCAAAAAATTCATAAAATTTCCTATTTTGGCGTTCAAGATCATTCAAGGTCATTGAATCCGGCCCCAATCGAGAGCTAGTGTACGACTTCCTATTAGTGATTAATTGTAACCTAGGCTTCATCTCGCACCGTTACTGAGATACAGCGACTTATTGACCAAAAATTTCAAATTTTGCCCACCCCCTCTTATTTAGCGCCCTCGTTCGGGGTGACCCCTTTTTAACTTATAAAAAAGCTTTACGGTTCCTGAAACTAGAGTCTTTCAGACAGCCGATGGTGAAGATTTGGTGATCCTAGCTTGCACCGTTTTTGACTGATCCACCCGTGTGACAGACAGACGGACGGACAGACGGGCAGAATTGCGATGGCTAAGAAGCGCTGAAAGCAGTAGCTGCTTTCGCGCGTAAAAACGGTAAAAATCCAGCTAGTGTAAGTTTGGCTGAACTGACCGAACCGGCCTTAGATACCAAGTTGCTTTCACGGCTTGAGCGACAAGTATACGGTCCTGACCGTTTCCGCAGAATAATTCAAAGTCGTGCACAGATCTAGTCTTCTGCACCATTTCCGTCTACACACACAGGGCTGAGGCTTCCGCGATGTCACATTTGCGACTTCAGAGGCTGTCCCTACTGTGTCAGCACTGTACCAAGAAGTCGTGTAATTAGGTGTATATTGGGGCGAATATTGGTTGTGGACGTCGTTGCGTAAATCGCAAGGTTTATTGCCATGGGCTGGCCGGAGATGCATCGACCAGTGCAGTGGAATCTATACAGCAGTGAAAAGCTGACGACCGACTGACATAACGGAATGTCGGAGTCATGGCCAATAAGAGCAGCGCATCACTACCGTGACGTCAATAACTGACAGATGGGTCGGCACTATTTCACCTGATATGAGACTCGGCCGAACTGGGCATAACCCAAGATTTTGTCGGATGGCTCGCAGTGCATTTGGTTCAAGCATTTGGATTACCGTGACTGTAAACGAAGATATTTCTTCCAAAAGTGACGGTCTATTTCGTTTCCAGATTACGTCGGTACCTGAGTTATTTTTAAACCAACACAATACTGATTTCCGAACTACAAAAAAAACTAGAAAGGTCAGTGCTGAAACAGCACAAACTTCTACCAAGAATGGTGCTGCTGCTACCTGGCGAGCGCGACAAAATGCCGCAGCTCTGCATACAAGATATGCATTTGGAGTCACGAATCCTGAGTCTGCATCTTAAATCGGATCGCCACCAAAATATAGCTACAGATTGCTCTTTTTACCAGTCTTCAACCGTCCGCAAGTTTCATCAAAAATCGTTTATGACTTGCTGAGATCGTCGCAAATTATCACTTTACGCCTTAGAAAATCATAGGGGGCCTAGATAATTGTGATCCATGGCGTCTACAAGAGATTCCGAATCGCCACCAAAATCCAAACAACTCCTCTCGTGCTGAGACACACTCTCCACAAAATTTCGTCAAAATTCGTCGTTAACTTTTTGAGTTATTCAACTAGCAGTCAGCAGACAGAGAGACAAACGGACAGACCCTGTCACATGACTTCTGTCTTTGGCTGGTGTAATAATCGAATATTGTGAGAGAAAAGAGAGCACGACCCACGCAAAATTCGACTGTGTGAACGAAAACACTGCATGAAAACGGGAGCTATCTTTACACATTTGCGGTTTATGCCGAATAATTCTGATACGGCGCGACACGTGTCATATGAAGGTTTTTCTTTGGACGTGTCTTATTAATGATGAATTTTTGCGAATCTCGTCCCTGCATGCTTTTTGATGAATGTCCCAATACACGCGAGAGCTAGCTAGCTAGCTATAGCGCATATTAGCTATGGTAATTCTGTCAGTTCGTCTGTTCGTCTGCCCGTTCGTCTGTCCGTCACAACTCGGTACCGTTTTAAGACCAGTTGAGATAGAGACTACGGGTTTTTACCATATGATAGCTTAGTGTCTCTAGTATTTCGTGACAAAGTTCATGCAACTGGGTAAAAGGGGTCCCCACGAACGAAAGGGCGAAAGAGGAGCATCCCTCCTAAAAAGACGTTATTCTACTGCTATTGGCTCGTCTAACATGAAAATGGTTGCAGATAGGCACGAACATGTTGCTAATCGTAACAAGCACTAGCAACAAGCTTCTTAGAAATGTTAACGTCGATAACCTTGAATGACCTTGAACCCTAAAAATATTGATTTTAAGCGATTTTTTGGCAATTTTGGCTGCAAAAGAGTGAATTGCAACGAAATGGATGGAGATAGACCAAGATTACCTGCGAACGGGAACTGCCATAGGTTCTCGCGCGTTTTATGAGCATTAGCTCAGATTTCTTGTTGATATAGGTCTTCACTTCTTTATATTCACTTTCCTATATTCATGACATTGCATATAGTATATCGTTCTTCTGTCAACGTTTCCCATAGTTTTTTTTGTTCATCAGCGGTTTAAATTGCTTCTCTTGACCATGCAGTTTACTGTCATTAAATCATCTGCTCGTTTATGCATCTCATATGCAATAGCGTCACTATATATGCTACGGTCGTTGTCAATTCTGTGTCTTTATCGGCGCCTTTTAACTTTGATACTATCTCACTCATCTTGACTCGCTTAACTTAACTCTGCCTAGTAATGTCTACAGTAAACGAATTTTTGTGCAGTGTAGTTCTGTTACCGGTACTTAGGCCACTGTGAAATTCTGACTGTTCAACTGGTTAAATAAGGCCTAGCCAATCAATCGATTTTTATCGGGCAATGTTTTAAAAATACTCAGAGTGGCGGATATTGGCCTACTATTCGCATTCAGAATTGCGGATTTCCAATTTCCATGGAAAACTGTAAAACTTTTGTACAGGCCTAGGACTAGAAGCTGGGTGTCCGTCTAGCATACCAATCGTCGAACTTGCGTAGGCCTATAATGTTCGTTGACGGCGTGCATTTATGTTCTGCGGACCAGTAAGTTATCGGACGACGACGACGTCGTGATGACGCGTGCGATACATCCATCCTCTGACGTACGGCAGTTGACGCTGTACTAACAGCTTGACTGGACGACCTCTGCAGGGTGTGTGCTGTGTGTATGTCTTAACCCGTCGACACCGGAGATGACGACCGACATAAACGTGGCCGCTATAGCTACTGTACGTAAACTATGACGTGATCTTCAATGACTGTAAAGTAGACAAAATGTACTGCTACGGACCAATCCCTGATCCGCCAAACCTAACAGACAGCCGACCGAACTAGCGGACGTTGCTTAATGCACAACGTCGATACGTAAACTAAATATGTAAGTGACTGTTGTATTTAACGTTACTTTCCACCTTTTGTCTGACTTTGTGGCATTTCGCAGATGACCCCTGATGACCTACAAATACAATCGCGATTGACATGTTATGAAAAATCGGGTGTTGTTCTGAACATCAAATTGTCTTTGTTCGGTCCTCTGTGCGACACATGACTGACGACAGATGGACAGACGGACATCGTCAGTGCAGTAGGCGTTCTGCTACTTCGCTGAATGGAAGCTAACGTCAAAGACTGGTGGACCAATTGTGTCACATTATTTCTTTTGACGAGGAGCGGCGAACGCTCGACCGACATAAAAACTGGCCGAGGCGGAGCGACTGAGGTCATGCCGATGAAGCGGTCTTGGACGGACGCATTTTACGTCGTTCGTGCTCAAGTGCACGCTTTCTGCTCGCTAACGACCGCTTTGCACGAGCGCCCTCTCGGTGCTTCTGTTTTACCACAGAATGAAGACGACATGGTACGCAGTATATCGAAAAAATAAAGCTCGGGCGGTTGATGACAGACGATGCGGAGAATGTAAGCCTACTGCTGCTGTTGTGAACAGTGGAATTCGCAGCAAAGTCCATCAGTCTTCTTAGTTATCAACCAGGCAGCATTTACATGCAGTATTTGAGTTCTAAGACTCAGCCAACATTATTGCTATAGCCTGCCACTATTGCCGGAAACGAAGTGGCACCTACTTTGGAGCCAAGTGCCAAGTTGTTCAGTTCCATGTGACCGACAAAGAGGCATTCCGGATCCAGAACGAAGCGGCGTCGGTTTTACGTTCGCTTGTTAGACACGTTTCCATGCAGCCAAAGGCATGCAGCGACAGCACTCGCAGATAACTTTGAGTGATATGTGACTTTAGAGCAGCCGCCGTCCAACGATTCTTGCCACTTGTGCGCGTCAACCAGTCAAAGACAAATACTGCAAGAAAACGTGAGTAACTTTCTAGTAAGTAAACGAGCAAGTGAAAAACTCGCCCCATTGGCTGATCATTTCCGCTTAACCTCGTCAGCTCATCTTAGCATTTCGCTGATAAACTATTGCTTTCGTCAAAGTGAGTCAAAAATAAACTATAGGCCTAAAGTGTTTAAAGTTGTTTAAAATTGTTCAAAGTGTCTAACTCTAAAGTGTCATAGTTGTATCGACTATTAACCAGCCAGTGATCACGTTGCCACCAGACTCGCAATATACGTTTTGCTATAAACTTAAGCAAAAACGTAAACCGTACGTAACTACAAGGCGCATCTGAAGCTTTTAGGCCTAAATAACACTGCAAAAGCGTCGTGGTTTGTGGTTTTTGTTTCTGTTTATTTTTTTATTGTTCGCATGTCTAAAATAAATAAATATTATTAGTTTACTACAATTCCGATCAGATTGCATTTTTAAACTCATGCATTTATGCGACTCTTGTTTTTACCTATAATCTCTGTCTAAAACAACTGATCTCACTTCTTTTTAGTTCGTCATTTCGCCAGTACCTGTGGTTTGAAGCAATTTAGCAAAACGACCGTATTTTTCGCAAGCCACATCCGCACATCTATTACACAGCCAGCCAACATTAAGTGACAACATTAAGCCACATATACTAATCACTTTATATGGCTTGATGTGGTCACATCGATTGCGTTCAAAATTGATGATCTGCAAGCAAGCCTGACGAAGTCGGAAAGAGAACCGAATTCGAGCTGTCCTGGAAAGACAGACGGGTAATTTACCAAGCGTCCCGTGATGGTCTGGAAACACAGACAACAAGATAAAGTCTGCGACGTCCGCTAATGTATCCTGGTCTGTACTCTGTAAGTTCACGCTAAATTAACTGATGTGCCAATATCGCCGGATAGACGTCCCTTGTTCCTACTGAACTAACACGCTCATTAGTCGACGGATTTTTTGTCGCGCTCAGATCATTTGATACGCCACAGAATACATTGCATAGTGTCTGAAATTTTATAATAAAACAGCTTATAATAATAAGCGGTTAAACATCAATTGCAAGACAAACAAGTAACTAATAATATCTTATCTCGTACATTGACTTCTTAGTTCGTGTACTTTTTAGCTGACACTGACACAATAACTGAATAAAAGCTTTTTTAAATACCGAATTTAGTTGTTAATCTTTTATTTCTTTTGCAGAATGTTAACACAGAAGATATCTAAACCTATACCCAAACATCAGAACTGTTCATTGTATTGTATTGTTTAGCAAGAATTTTTTCTTTGGGCCATATGAATTGCATAAATTTCGCTTTTTGCAAATGCCCGCGTATTTTAACGCATTTATCTATTTTAAAGTTTCGTCAATCCAGGCATGGATAAACGAACACATATCATAAGACTTGAGAATCTGGTGCATGAACTGGATGGCCAACGCTGAGCATGCCACTTATACATGGCCAGCATTTTATTTTGGCGTAGCTATACGCGTTTCCGGGAACTATGATTGAATATGCGTGGCTGCGAAGCGTACGGACCGACTATACGTGGGAGTGATGCAGTTATGATAGAAGTTTCACTGAACTGTAACGGAGCGTGGTCAGTGGATGATGATGTCACGGCTTCTGCTCGGAACAGCTTCCGCATCTGTCAGCTGATCAAAGTGTTACGATCCACGGAAAGGGACGGGAGTGTCTTTCCTGAGCCATAGAGTCCTAGAAACTTCATGCTTGAACCCACGGGCGGCGCCTGCAGTTGTTGTGACTCGTCGGCGGCGTGTTTTTAGCGCTTAACTGTCCATACGGGAACATGTATTGCTTGCTCTTCGCGACCACGTTCTTGCATTATCTCATTTATCTGTTGCGTCGTCTACAATCTACAGACCTACGTACGTTTTCTGCTGCGATGTCACAGCCAAGCACAAATTCCATTTTGATTTCTTGCAAACTTGTTGGACAAAAGTCGTACGACAATAATTTTATACCGTATCAAGTAAGTTTATTGTGACATCGCGCATCCGGAGTCGATTATCTAAAGTATTCGTAACGATAACTGGCAAGAAGCTCCGATGTGGGTGATCTAAGTATTGGGATTTCGAGTGGTTGTCTTCACAGGCTTCAGTGTCACTGACAACGAAATGTCAGTTGGAAACGCTGATCCCTTTCCACTGGGGTTCTATCTAGTGCCATGGACTAACTGTAGATAGCCCGCTTTGTTCCACATTTAATCCCGACTTTATTTATCGCTATAGTTAACTCATTAGTATTTATCATGCAATAGGTTTAAAATATTCAATTACTTACACAAGTCAAACGCAAATTATTCTAGACATAGAATACAAATACTGTCAAACTGGCAAAATAATTTTCGCTCAGTAGATACAAACGTAACTAGCAACTGCAATAAGAATGACACCATCTCATATTTTAATGTTTTAAAAAATATTTTTTGCATGCGATTGTACTCAACTTTTTAAAGGTGTCTTTGTTTTTTTTTAAAAAAAGTGGGCCAAGCGTCCCCGGCGTGTCCTCGTAATGCCCGGCGTTGCACACTGCCCACGCATCCGCATATAACCTTTGGCCTAATAAATAATACACAAGTGCATAGACAATACCTTCAGCATACTAACAACATTATCCCATGATTTACATAATCTACGACATAAATCTGTCACGCAGATACAAAGTAGACTTTCTCTGTTACGAAGTTTTCCGTTTTCGCCCAATCTGGTGGACTGTGTTGGAATTGCTCCGAAACCGACTAGCTATAGGCCCTAGTTACGCATAGGGTATAATATACGCATTCAATCCATTCGATAAAAAAGTGATGACCCGCTGATCGGTCGTTCGGAAAGAAACACAAGCTGTTCGATCATATAATGTAGTTTATAGGCTAAGATGGGCTTTGCTCAGACAGACGAAACGAAATAAGGGGACTATAGACTAATGCAATGACGGGCGACGGACGGTCGATTGGAGTTGTCGCAGAGCTGAACTCGACTAGTCCCGAACGACGTTGACCAAGCCAGTCCAGCGGCATAACTGAATTACTGGATTAACGACACAGGATTGGAGCTTGAGGTATACAGGCACAGTTGTCCCAGCCCGCTCAACTTTTCCCCACCCTATGTGTCTCTCATTCACTCAGACATTTTTCGTGTATTCTTTCCGTCTCTTCTATTCCATTTCTACCGCATTCTATCCATTTCACCTATCCTCTATTTCCAATTATTGCTGCTGCCCTCTGAGGAACCGAAGCGCGTAAAGTTTGCGAGCGAGTAAGCAGGCATTGCGTGGCAATACTAACACAAATTTCTAGTTTCGAGATGTCTGGATTTGCTTTTAACTCGAATCAGTCAAAGACAGTACAAAGTTGTTTTTCTATCGTTTGACTTATTTTCCAAATGCTCGTCACTTTTCTTCCTTGTATTTTTTTCGTTAACACCCGGGCTTCTTGCGGCAGGCTAAATTTTTGACAGTAGCCTACGTTTCGTCAATGCATCCGGTATCATATATGAGAGTGAGAGTGTTAACTAGCTTGTTTCGACGGGGTGAATGGGTGTGAATCATGTCTTGTGTTGATTTACGGAAATACGAACGTTTGAACTACAGAAGTCTGTAGCAAAGTTTTTCACGACGAAACCGTTGCAGACAGACAGACAGTGATGTGTTTATGGTCTCAAGGCAACGCAGTTGTGAGAAGCACAGTTTGCGCGCTCTGCAGGAGGCCGCAGTGGCGAAGAAGGTTATAAATGCTCTTTACTAGCCGCAAACGACCGAAACCGCGCTCACGGCACTGCAAAAAGCAAGGCAAGGGCCGCTAGTAAAATGTTACACGGGAGCCGCGAAATGTCATTACGCATAGCACTGCTTGCAGAGCGTTTATGACGCGGTATGTTTGAAGTTGATAGTCTCCTGAAACATTTAAGTACTGCTTAACGGTTATAGTCTATTTTCTTTTCACTTTCTCTTTTTGTTTTTAGTTGTGTATTTTGTACGATATTTAAGTTAAATAAATACATAAATGCATCCAGTATCGTACGTTTAAGTGACCGCACGATAAAGTAAAACGTATTAACTTTTTATACACCAATGAAAATGCAAATGTTTGATTTTTTTCATAAGAATACTAAAAATACTGCTAAAAACGTTGTGTGCACTGTGAGTTTTGTCTTTTTAGTATTTTATTTTTGTCTCTGTTTGCCATTTTGCTTGTTAAACGAATAAATAAGCTTACGTTAGTAAAAACACGACGTCAAACTCTTCTCTGCATCCTCGCCAAATATTTATTGATTTAAAATGCTTTTATTGGCGCACTTAGCAGAGAGTTTTAAATAGTAATTTGTAATAAAAATATGCTAAACCTAATCACTGTAAACTGTTACACCCAAACGACATAGACCTCTACTTCGCGCTTCAGAAATTTAAATGTCAGCTAATGTAAAAAAATTGGTGATGTTCCTATTGATGCAGTCAATAAGCAGTAGTTTAAGCCCTGTGTTAACGGCGATTTCTCTTTCTTATGGGGAATCCAAAAATTCGACCCCCAAAGAATCAAAACCCCTGACCCGCTTGAGATAAAATTTGGCACAGTTGATTATGTCGGCGAAAGGACCCGTCATGCAAAATTTTATGCAAATTCCTCTAAGGAGTTTTTTTCGGCAAATGGATGAAATATACGCAAAATTTTTTCTTTATATAGACCCCTTAAAGGATTTTTATGCTCAATACGTAAAACGACGCGGTTCTGCACAAGGAAGTGCATTTTGAAATTAAAAAATTAAAATTTAATATTTACCTTATTTATTCGCAAAAATAAAAAAAAATACATGGCGCCTGGAGAAAATTAAACAATTCTTTAAACGGTCATAACTTTGGCTGTGTATAAGATAGAGTCGTAATTTTTGATTTTATAGTATGGTTTTCGGGGATGGCCAATCTAATGGTGTTATTCAATTTTACTCCGGACCCTCTGTGGTTGCCATGGCAACGAAATTTGGGACAAAATTGGCTATAACTCGGTCTGTGTAAAAGATATCTGCGAAATTTTTGTTTCTATACGGGGGTTTTTGAGGATGGGCCAGCGAATGCTGCCAATCGAATTTTACCCCGACTGACCCACGTTGCAATGGGAACAAAATTTAAGACAAAATGGGCTATAACTCGACATACGTACAAGATATCTCCAAGATTCTTGCATCTAACAAGGTGTTTTGAGGGTGGAGCAAATCAATAATTTTAGTAAGTCTACTATGGTTGATTCTCGTTGCCATGGCATCAAAATTTGTAAAAAAAAATTTGCGAAAAAATTGACTAGAAGTCGGTTAACTACAAGATGGGCTCAGACTTTAGTGTGACTTGACTTTATAGACGTTTGTGATCGGCCATTTTACGCAACGATCAGATGTACGTTCGCTTCCTACTACGGTCCAATCACTACAATAATACGATTAGTTAAATTAGCATTATTGCCGTGTTTTCCGGACCTATAGTAAGCGAGTGATGCGTGCAATATTAGTTTATTTATTTATATGGCCATTTTGTGAATATAAAAAGAATTTTGTTTAATATTGTCAGCAATGCACAAGGGCGTTCTATTGCTGACAATATTGAACAAAATCCTTTTATATCCACAAAATGGCCATATAAATAAACGAACTAATATTGCCGTTAACAAGTGTATAAACTGATGTTCTGTACATTTATAGTTATATTACTCAAAAAATAACAACTGTTTAATTTTTTAAACTGTGCAGGTTTGTTGTAACTGGTTCAGTGTACCAGGAACGTGGCACATTGCCTAGGCTCCGATACCTTAGCTACATTTGGGATGTAATAAAGCAAGTAAGTTCTTACGGCGGAGGTAAAATGAAAGTACGTAATATAAGAAGAGCAGGCTGATCGATGTTCTTTCGTACATTAAAAGCCTACGTGACGTACCGATAGCGTAAAGTGTCGGGTTGACGCAGTCAGTGCAGAAAGCTTCGACGATGATAAAGACGTTGTACGGAGTCCACGTCACAATGAACGCCAGCAGCACAGCTGACAGAGTCCTCGCCGCTTTGCGCTCCGCTTTCTTCTCCTGTTGGTGACGTTTGCGCTCTCGACGATCTCGAACGGCTTGTGACAGTTTAGCGGCCATGCAGGCCTGTAGTGCTACACGATGGAGTGTCATTGCTGGACGTCTGTCGCCCACGAAGTGTAGAGGATGCTGATCTGGTAGAGAGATGATCTCTGTTGACGGATCGTTAGCAGAGTCAGTGCCCGCTGCTAGCTGGTCGAGCTCACACGCTTTGTTGTCGTTCTGTGAGTCTTCTGGCTGGACGGCGACTTCGAGCTTTGATGAACCACGAGAACGATCCAACTGTGTCGATGTGTCACCTGTACTGATGAGCGGCGCGGTAGCTGCCTCGTGGTCCGACTCAGCACTGGCCGCTATGTCTGCTGTAACTTGAGTGGTGCCGGTGACAGCGTTTGACTTGTGCGGCAGTCGGAACAGCTGACTGACGGCCACTGCCACTCCGTCGTCGCACGACTGAGCGCTCTGTACTGCTACCTGCTCCGGCTGCAGCACGACATCGTGCAGTGGACGTTGTAACGCGCTGGAGTTACTGTCAGCAAGACTGTGATCGCCTGCTTCGTTTAGGCCTACCTCATCACAACTTCCGTCAATCGACACGCTCTGACTCTTCGAATACATCGTAGCAACATTGTTCTGACGACGACGCTGAACAACGTCCAATAACGATCTCAGTCTTTGACGACAGCCACCGAATCGTGTGCGCGTTTCCGGTCTGTCTTCTGCCGGCGGCGGCTGCTTGGCCGGGTGACCAGAGTCCTCGCTGCAGCGACGTACGAAGCGGCCTCCGAGCAGCGGAAGACTGCCGCCGCTAGAGCCGCCTTGAAGCTCGGCGAGACCTTTCTGTCGCTTCTCAGTCTCGCGGTAAATGCGGAAGTAGAGTACGGTCATGAAGAGAACGGGCAGATAGAACGCCGCCGTGGCCGTCATGATGGTAAAGTACTTGTTTGTCTTGAGAAACTGGACGTAACACTCGAGTGGCGGGACTGTTCGTTGTCCCTCCAGGTACGGCCAAGCAATGATCCATGGAGTCCATAGCAGGGCGGAGACCATCCAGGCCGCGGCGATCATCACCGCCGCGCGGCCTGAGGTCCGCCGCACGCGGTACGTCAGCGGTCGAGTGACGGAGAAGTAGCGGTCGAAACTGATGACGAGGAGGTTGGCGACTGACGCGTTGCTCATGGTGTAGTCAAGACAGAGCCAGGCGTCACAGACGGCATTACCCAACGGCCAGTAGCCCATCAGCAGATAGACGCTGTACAGTGGCATCGACACCAGACCGATTGCCAGGTCTGCCACCGATAGACTAAGCAGGAAGTAGTTACTGACTGTCTGTAGCTGGACGTCGACCTTAAATGATATGATAACTAGCAGGTTCCCAGCGCACGTGACCAGGGACAGTGCAACGACAACGATGACGACAGCCACGATTTCCAGCACTGACCTCGTGTCGTATTCGTGGGACGACGGCTGGACTAAATTACTGACACGTTCACTGTCGGCTAGCGTGTAGTTAGACGTGGAAGTGTTGAGTGAATGAACGTCATGCAGATCACTGACCAACTGATACAGCGGCTGCACCGTCACCATGGTGACAACGTCAACACACAGCCACTGAATCAAATAAAACACCATCAACATCATCATCGTCGTCGTTATCATTGTCATCACTATGTTTATTATCATTATCATCATGTGGTATGAGAGAGAAAATAGCACATGACAATAATTAATAATACGATAAGCATCACGTAAAAGTAAGCAGTTGTGTGTTAATTGAATATTTCACAGAGTTTAAAGCGAACGACAAGAAAAAATGACAAAAACCGATATAATTACAATTGTTGCAATATAAGAGAAAAATGCAATATGATGCAGTTTTAAACAAAAACCCACAACGCGCAAATTAACCATTACTGCTAACGTGAAAACAGTAACAACATATAAAAAGACGCAATTTTATTGGTTACGTGGCTTTCAATCAAAGTCTTACGAAAACTTGATCTCACCCAATGTCACTTGTCTTGTATTGCAATAAGCGACGCTTGTTGTCAAACAGCGTGTCTGTGGATGCTGGGTCTTTGCATCTGCTGTCTGTCTGTCCCGAGTTTGTCCGCAAAACTGCGATCGCTAATAATCGCAAGCCACGTCGCTTACCGGCTTGTGTAAATAATAAATAACTAAATTACGCCGCGAAAAATTATGTTGATTCTAAACAAATTTGAGTGTTTGGGTCTAGGTCGCTGACGTTGCATTTAGAAGAGAGAAAATTCCAAGCCAACTACGGAATCCGTTTAATTACTTTTCAATAAACTCAAGAAAACGAGGCAAAACCAACTCTATTGAAATATAATTAAATTTGACAGCAGTAACACCTATTGACCCTGTTCATCGACTGTTAGCACCTGAACTTAGTACACCATACCTCACCCGTGCCCGTGTACATAACTACGACCTTTCGTTCAAAATCGCCAGCACCGACGAGTGTAGTTTTATCTATCGTGTGTTGTACAAAAAGTGTTTTAGCTTTACAGCTTTTGACTTTTAACTTTTGCCAACTGTTAGTGTGCGATGTTGCATTGTGTTTAACAGCGACATGTCAGCTATGTTTGTTTCGCTTACCTGTACTCGAGACGCTGGTTCTAGTTCTGCTACTGCACTGTATCGCCAACAGTTCAGAGTGGTGCCGGTAAAGATTGTAGGAAATGCTACAGTGAGAGCTGGAAGCTGCGATGACGTAACGCTTGGCGGACAGACAGACGCCTGCTACATCACGCGCTAACACTGACTAGCGTGTACGTGCTGGCCGCCAGCGTCTGCAACCTGGTCCTACAGGTACGCTACACTGCGGGTCATTCGCTTCATGCGTCGGCTCTGACGTTCCGGGGGCTACAAACAACAAACGACATTAGCCTAGCTGCAGCGATGTGTGACAGAAGTCTATAACCGTCTAAACCGTGTGAAGTAAATAACAAAGGCGGGTTGGGCGAACGTATCATCATCATCGTCATGAACGTATCGTCATCATGTATTCCATAAATTCAGCCACAACAGATAAAACAATAGAGAAGCAGCAGGAACGCGTCATAAACTATGATCGCATATACTGGGACTCGTCCCTCATGCGGGGACTCGTTCATAACGTAATTCTTGTCACGAAGTGTAGCATTTAATTTATTTGGCTGCATCGCTGAAAAATACAGAGTCACGGAAATGTCGTAGCAGTGAGTTCCACGTGGTCGCACTAGCAAACCTGAAGGCCTAACGAACGCAAAAAGTGCTTATTGTGGTCATCAGGGACGCTAAAGTGACGTCCAGAAAACTCCCCACCTGTTGTGCTTCTATCGCAAACAATAGAACGACGAATTATCGTCGCCCAAAACACCAAACAACTTTCGCGTCTTTTCCGTGTTTCATCGCCAGGGAGGCGCCTCTTGGCTGCTGCTGCTGCTGCTGTTGATACTGCAGGTCTCGTGTCTGCTGCATCGTGTATGCCGTCGGCGTGGCGTGAAACTGATGGGCGCTGCTTGTAGCAGTTGACATGCGCTGATCGTTCACACCGGCCGACCGACCAGCGCTTTCCATTCAGTCTTCGTCCTGCACGCAGTCGTTTGATCGCGCCTGCCCGCCCGGCCGCCCTACCGTCAGATTTATGGAACCAGCCGACGAAAACCTACAATACCGGCTCCGTATCCATTGACCAGCTTCCCAATTTGCGCAGATAAAAAACAGAACGCAGAGAACAATACAAAAACTGATTCACGGCCTATAATGCAGTTGTGCATGCTACCTACTGGCTATAATTACGTGCATGAGATCCGTAGCGCAGTAGCACACAGTTCAACACAATAAAATTTGTCAACGCTCCAAAAATTCCAGAGGCGCCGATTACTACTCAACGGGTAGCCAGATAAAAGCTAGGTTAAAACAAAGCATGATGTTGAAGCAACATCATAAACGCAAGCCGTTACACTAGAAAATGCAAGCCATATTTCACAATAACTTTGGAACAGTGGCTCGGCATAAGAAACAATAGCAATTATAAGTAAGTAAGTAAGTAAGTAAGTAAATGATTTATAAAGCGCCAAAGTCTCAGAAAGAATCAGGGCGCATAGGATGATGGACGCTAGGTGGCAGAAAAGGCTGAATATATTCACCAGCTTGAGTATAGGCTACTCTTGATACTACTGGCGGTACAACAAATCAAAGCAGTGGAACATGGACTTGTACACGGCGACGTAGGCCTACTACGGTCGGGTTTGATGCTAAATGTTCTGGATGCGTGTCCGTGCCTTTAGCTGTTAGCATTCCTTACTCTTCCGTGTTTCGTTTCTGCAAGTAAGCAAACCGTCTGCATGCAGACCGATCTTTTTCCGGGTTCCTGCGCCGCCACATGCTGCCGCCAACGAAAGGCTAAAAGTTGATAATGTTTTGAAAGTCAGAGGGTAATCGGTCGGTCGGTTGGTCAGGTATGCGGTAATGTTGCGGATATCCGGTCATCTTATTTCTGCTAACGGCCTTGTCTCTACGGGGCGTTGGCACTTCTGAAGGTCGTGTCAAGACACTTTGATACTTCTGTTTCATCTCCAGGTTATGCGTTGAGTCGGCACCTTGCGGCGAGAAAACATAATTCGTGATTTACAGTTATCTAACATAACTAATATGCGTCGTTGTAATTTTTTTAAATTTGTTAAAAATTTGTTTAAATTGGAGCAAATATTATGACAAAACAGGTTATTTAGGGCACAAAGCCAAAAACGCGAAAAAGAAAAAAATGGATAGATCAGGAAGTTTAGCATGGCGTTTGTTGTCTATGCCCGCAGTGAGTTGAAAGACATATTTCCGAAAGATAAGTTATCGTCGGGGTTTTCCTCGTATAGCCTGAGGTAACGTATATATAGACGTATCTTTCGAGAGTGGTTGCAAACGTAGATTAATTTTTAAAAAATAACAATGGCTTGCATTTGTGTTTGAAATTTATTGAAACGGCAAAGTTTCTGTGGTTTTTCTTTTTGCATTATTACAACATCGCAGTGATGTAGTCCTCGATACTATAGTGATGCGGGACCTTGATGACAAAAAAAACTAAAGCCCTGGTCTTGGTCTTGACAAAACAGTTTTGTTTACATCACGGCAACATTATGTAGGCCCTAGTCAAATTAAGTTACTGTTAGTCAGTAAAATGAGTGGCCAGCGTTGATCAGTTTCTGACAGCCCGCCGTTTTCAATTATTGCTATTCAATGTGCGTAATATTGTGCACTTTATTAGCAAAATAAAAATGTTGTTCACGATGTACAGCGCTCGTATAATGTAGCACATTTTGTCGTTTTATTTTGCGATAGACTACGTTAAATTATCGCTGATGACATTTTTCGATTGGCGTCGCGCGTCAGCTTGTTAGCAGCTTGTCACGAAGCAATGATGCACGTCGTCGTCTTGACATGTTGTCATCTGGCTCGTCCCAGTGCAAATCGATGTCTCCTACTTCCCTCCCCATCCGTCTTTCACGTTCTTTCACCATCAGCAGCAACAGCAGCAGGAGATCAGCCCGCCAGCAGCCTTTCATTTCATCGCTCAGTGATCTGCCTACCAGCATGCCATGTCAACGTTGTGCACGTGGGGAGTGTGGATCGCATACAGTGCTGGGAAAAACAGCAGTAAGTTTTACGGCGACTGTTTCTTGCATTTCGATGCTTAGTGGATTGTTCATAGTTTACTTTGCGTTTTGCGCTATGCTATGTTAATTTTTAAGCATTAGGCTTATTGTGTTGCCTGGCTCATCTGACTATGACATCTCACACTGCCTGAAACTTTGGCAACAAGGAAGACGGTAGAAGTCTCTGTGCTACGGGAAGTCTGCACGCGTTGACGATGATGACGCGCTGTTTTTTTTCGTTTGGCAGGAGTCATGAGTGACACCTCTGTGCTCTGTTTGGTCATAATAGTGATGGTAAAATTGCGCCACAACTAAGTACGCTGCAGAGGATGGCCAAAATGCTTCTGCATTTACGCATTATTAATTTTATCCCTCGTCTATCGCTACCGCTCCGTTTTTCGTTTTCTCTATCCCAAACTGTCAGCAACAGTTCAGGGATCGAAGGAATTTCTCGGTATGTCACAGCACGGTTATGAGTAGATGACAGCTAAACGTTCCGGCACCAGCGTATCTTTTCTGGGACACTACACGCAGACGCACTGTCTCAAAACATGCGCTGAGGAGGTGTGTCGACTATCTGGGATTCGCTCGCAGACTCAAATCCTCATCAGTACTCAGATGGTCCATAGGCCATTGGAAATTCGAACTTGATTGATTTGGAATTGATTGTGTGTCGATCGCATATTTCGCGCTTATGAAATTGACAGTACAAGTAATTTAAGCAAAGCTTACGTGACGCGCGATAGCAGCAGTTCTGCCACTTTGGCAGTCAGTGTAGGCCTACAGCAAAAGACATTAATGCATCTTGAAAAAGTACTTAAATTTGAGGCCTCCTTACGGAAGACTTTTTGAATTTAAAAGATCCAAACTTAGATTTTTAGATTCTATAAAAAATGTACGTTTTATGCTAAAAATGTCATCATACGCAGGTTGTCCACGTCCATCGTCAGCTATTTCGGCGCCATTCACTCTTAAAATGTGTGTCGCAGCCGAAAATAGCAAAATAATCACTAAAACCCCTATTTTGCGGGCTCAAGATCATTCAAGGTCATCGACGTTAACACCAATAAAAAGCTTGTCACTATTGCTTGTTGTGATGAGCAGCACGTCTGTGTCTATCTGCAACCTTTTTCACGCTACACGAAATAATTGCGGCAAAAATAACCACTTTTTAGGGGTAGACGTATTTGACGCCCGACTGCGCCGGCCTCCTTGAACCCAGAGGGTAGGAACTTGGACTGCTAAAATCTGCGTTTAATGCTGAAAATTTCGTAGGCGGGTTGTCTTGGTCTATCTCCAGCCATTTTGTCGCAGTTCAGTTTTGAAATGTGCGTTGCATCGAAAAAAAATTACCAAAAAACCTTTTTGGGGGGTTAAGGTCGTTCAAGGTCATCGATGTTGATAAATCTAGAAACCCTGTCGCCAATGCTTGTTATGATAAGCAGCATGTCTGTATTTATCTGTAACCGTTTGCACATTATACGAGCCAATAATGGCAAAATAACGTTTTTAGGGGGTACCCGTATTTGACGCTCTCGTTCGAGGGGAACCCCAGCACCTAAGGGTAAGAAATTTTGTCACGAAAAACTAGAGTCCTTGGGACAGCGCATGGAGAAGATTTCGTGATCCTAGCTTGCACCGTTTTGATACAGTGCCAGGGTGTGACGGACGGACGGACAGACAGCGAATGGACAGACGTTCAGGCCATGGCTAAGACGCGCGAAGCATTTTGCTATCGCGCGTAAAAATTAAATTGAACAAGAGTGAAAAACACAGTTCTGCCGTCACGGAGGATAAGAAGAAACAACTTTCTTGTTTCAGATTCAGGGGCACAGGCACGTTTCTTCACTAATCAAGAGCCCGTTGCCGTAGGCTTTGTGATATTGTCAATTGTAATGATGATGACGACGACGACGATGATAATTTAATTTAACTCGATTTTGTTGCAGGGCAGTTTTGTTTCATTTTTTGCCCGGGCTGACGGTCATTTCATTTTACTTTTTATACCTGATTTCTTGACATACGTACCTTTAAAATCTTTAAGGGCGGATTTGAGCCGATTGCTTTCAAAGCTTTCGACATAAAACGAGCAGACCTTTTGGCGGATTTTTAACGACATTGCCGCCCGGCAGCAAACAGAAATTCGGAGAATTGGGCAAAGCTCCGAAGCGCACATGGAGTCGCTGAACTCCCTGCAGTAATCGTTGACGAGATGTTGGTGTCTTGTCAACGCCGACGGACGAAAACGTCGCCTATATTTAGCCGCAGTCATCGACGTCGATCCCATACCACGCTCACATACATCTCAAGTCCCAATGCATGTCTACTGCAGGACTCACTCGACATTATAGCTCGGCTGGCCATGCAGCGTTCTGTTGTGGACGCAATCCAGCACCTTGTCACAACTGGACTGCATTCCTCGGCGATTTGACGTTGTGTTCAGCATGGGAAAGGATTGGTTTGTTTCTGTGGCTCATCGGCACACTGCAGGGCAAGCTAAGCCTCGACGGTTGTCGGCCGGGCCTCGGTCCAATCCATAGTTTTGCGGAATAAAATTTAAATTGTTTTAGGATTATTAGCGTGCAATCTTTGATGTTAATTTCTCGGACAAGCAAGAGAGCTTTACATGATCCTGTCACTTCAGTGTGATATGTTACCGTTACCGCCTTCAAAGTACGCATTACGCATTATGTCGTTTTGCAAATGTGTATATTTAGCCTATTCATTTATTTAATCGACAGTGTGCAGAAAAGCGTTAAGTTTGATCCCAAAGCCCCGACCATTCTTGTAGTTCAGCCTACTGTATTGACTTTCGTCAGATTTTAACGAAAAAGAGACTCGCATGTTGCAGCTTTTTGCTGATTGTTAGACTTTTTTTGCAAAACAGCGTCACTTTAAAAAACTCTGGCACGCAGTAAAGGCTATGTCTCTGACCACATGCTCGTTTTCCACTTCTTTCTATGTGTTTTTAAAAATTATATTTATGCTTATCTGTTATTTTATTTTATTTATTCCCTACTACTTTAATCATTTTTGTCTTATATTTTGTCTTCTTTGTTTCAACCACTGCGTTGTGTTGGTGGCTTGGCGTAGCGGTAACGCGTTTCATCTGATCAACGAAGTTACTTTACGGCGGGCTGGGTTTTTAATACTTTGATGGGCGACTGCCTGCGGGCAGGTAAACCATCTCGGTATGTAACCAGCCGCTTAGGTCAACTCAGCCTTCCATCCCTCCGGGGTAGATAAATCGAGAACCAGCTTATCTGGCCAGGGTTAAAGCGGGGCGCGTTCACCCGTGTCGGGTGGCAGGTAACACTGTGTGATCCCATACAGCGGGTGATGCTTCGTAGCTCTGAGATGGTTTTTCTATATACACTGTGTCTCAAAAAAAGCATGTGACTACATTTTTTGCAATAACTGGAACAATGAATGTCCGATTATAATAATTTTTGGCACACTTATTAATGAGACTATATGTCATCGAATG
>Ga0056128_1001610_pt1 | contig 25572 bp, 15 predicted proteins | sample WorMetLIZISLAND2_FD_71113 | JGI IMG/M metagenome (GOLD analysis project Ga0056128, IMG submission 71113) | Marine gutless worms symbiont microbial communities from Max Planck institute for Marine Microbiology, Germany - Olavius geniculatus... ... | reverse complement strand
GTTCAGTTACGTCGCTCTGCACGCGCCTTTATACGTCGAAGCGGACGAGGGCGGGCGAATGTCCATCTTTGGACTGACTGTTGTCTACCCACGCAATACGGATTAGTCCCCCTCCAGTCCACCAACCAGGGATGTGGTCTCGGTCGAGACGTCTCGGTCTCGAGACGGTCTCGAGACGTACTAACGTCTCATCTTGGTCTCGTCTCGGTCTTGGCTTCGAAGGTCTCGTGCACATACCTGCCACTAACTCACTGACTACTCACTGACTGGAGTGAATTTTGTTGGCTCTTCGCCGGACGGACAACGGCCGTCAACTATTACACAATGATCTATTCGATTGTTCGTTCTTTCCATCGCTCCACACTCCCTGGAGATACCGACAAAGTCGACCATTTTTGTTCGTATATACGCCATAAAAAGTTGCGTTCTACTTCTGATCTCAAGTATACGTGATAATGGGGAACTGAAATTTGCCCGTGCGGATCGATGTTTACCCGAACGCTGCCGACTTCAAGGTTTAGGGCCTACGCACGGTCTTGCCGCTGCATTAACTCGCTGACTGATATTTCCGTATTAATATAAGCCTGAACTTTGATTAAGTACATAATTTATGTGCAATATATATCGCTGTTGTGGAAAAAAACAACGTAAAATCTACAATATTATTGAACATTACTGTTGCACAACGCAATGAACGAACTTCATTGTTACCGTTTATGCTTACAGAAAAACTATTGAGGTGCGTTCTCACTGCGCGCGTTAACGCCCGTTGACGGGCGTTAACGCGCGTTAATACCCCGTTTACACGATGAAGCAAACATCAAGCAAACATCAAGCAATTAGAGCACTAATCGGAACAGCGCGGGCGTTAGGGATAGGGTTAGTGTTAGCGTACATGATAGGGTTAGGAATAGGGATAAATTTCACCTTTGGCATTACCGGACCTTAATTCGTAAATAAGAGCGGTGTTACTGTGGGGAGTAAGTGAGTGGGAACGTATATGCGATGACGATGACGACGACGGCTTGGTGTTGGACCTTGGGGCTTGTTTATGGCAGCCTGTGGCTATGGAGCACCGAGTTATAGCCAATTTCGGACTAGTGTCCGTTCCAACTAGTGACCAGTCACGCCGACGCAAGTCTATACTGCAGACTGCAGGTTCATTGGTGTGTTGTTGCAGGTGGCGTAACACGAGTGACGTCACAGATCAGCAGCAGCAGTAGCAGCAACTGAGCATCTGTTTGTGACGTCATCGTGGACAGGACACATACACACACTGTCGCTGTCACTGACTGACTGAAGTCGCCGACACCGGCTGCACTGCTGTGTGACATGGCAACGGTCGTCGTCTTGTGGCCATCGTCGTGCTTAGCTTGTTGATGGACGGCACGTAATACTGCAGCGCTCAGACAGAAGTCGCAGCTTGCATACTCACTGCACACAGCCAGGTCAGTCAGTCGGCCGACCAACCGGGTCGCCTGAAAATGCTGGACTCAAAATGACGGACGAAAGTGCAGGACTGAAATTTGACGGACCGGCAATGCGTGTTATACCCCGTTTACACGATGAAGCAAACATGAAGCAAACGTATTCAATATACACGTGCACGACGTGTGCTCTAAGTTTGTTTCATGTTTGCTTCATCGTGTAAACGGGGCATTAGAGTTACAAAGACACAATTAAATGAAAGCAGCAGTCACAAACATTAATTGCGCACAGAAATTGCGGCGTTGAGTACGATCCGGCGGCATAACGTCCGACGCACGCCTTCGTCATTTTGGAGGTTACGCTTTTTCTTTGCACGACGGATTTTCACGTTTCGAAGGTAAGCCCGTTTCAATAGGGTCAAACTGTGCAGGGCCATCGAAAGGGTGAGGTAGAGGTAAGTTACCCCCGGGCCCGCGACGTAAACCAGAATGCGCCATTTAAAAAATTTTTTAAAAAAAATTAAAAACTTTCTCCAGAGGAGGGCTCGCGAGAGTTCCCCGGACCTCCCTGTGGCTCTCGACGGGCCTGCCAACGTGTTACCGGCAACACAGTTCTATAGCAGTAGACCTATGTCTTCAGAAGAGTATGAAGCTATTTTCAAGTCTGTCATTTTCCAGCCTTGCATTTTCTGTTCTGCATTTTCAGCGACCCCGACCAAGCGACCGACATAGCGGTCCGGCGTTGATTAAATTGGCCCGTCCGTCGATTCCTGTCACTGTGTGGGCCTATCTCCGACGTGGAGGCATCAGCGGTCCGTCCCTGCCTTTGTTGACCACTAACGGCGTAGGCCTACGTAGATGTGCGGTGCAGCACGCAGTCAATTATTATGGCCCGCGCAAATGGGATTATACATCCTCATCACCTGGCGACTCATCACTGGCGACCAATTGGTGTCCGTCCGCGCGCGGTGGTGCAGCCGGTTGCATGTTCTCGGCTGGGACACAACGTAATAGCAATAGATGCATGGGAGCCTGCTGAAAATTTTCCGCGGGAGAAGACAAAAATTGAAACGCCGCATGCGCAAAGAAAACATGCAACCGTCTAGTGGAATAAGGAATGGGAAGTGACTTGTTAGGGGATGTGACGGAGCGTTCTAAGCTTCACTAGCATGGTCTGGGACAGAATTTCGGCCGGAAATAAATTTCTCGCACTTGACTACACTACGCTATCGTGTCAATGGACTGTCACACAGAAAACAGCAGATGAACTAATTTGGTGCAGGGCAAAACGCTGTTTGGCTCGGATGATAACCGCTAACCTGGCTTGAAGTAATGGCAGAGTTTCGTTGAATTTACGACTATATCACCTGCGTTGCAGACGGAATTTTCGCCAGTTTTAAAATGCATCCGGTCAGTAGGGGGGCAGCCGCCCCCCGCCTTCTTCCCTTGAATCCGCCACTTTAGCAGACAATGTTTTAAACATGGTTTCAATAAGACGTGGCTTTTTGATAGTAGCAAGCGCTTTTGAGAACGGTTTTGTTTAACGCGCGCCTGACAAATTTGAGTACAATGTATTGGTCGATTGACTGATTTATTGGTTTACATGCAGAGAGATAGTAAACGGTGCCTGTAGCGTGATATCAACAAGATGACGGAAGTAAACAACGATCGTCTCCACGCGGCGTCGACGTCGTCGCCGTCGTCGTCTCACTCCAAGAAGACATCATCCGCCTCTCACCCGATGTCGACCTCCGCGTCGTCTACCGTCATAGGCACAGTGCTGGCGGTCGCCGGCGGCGGTGGCAAGTCACTGACGTCCGTACCGCTCGTCAAGGACACGCTCACGTTCGAGGGTCGTCAGGCGAACCGACTGCGGGAGATGGAGAGACGCATCGAGTCCGAGATGCGACGAAAGAAACGCGACTGGGAACGCGAGGTCGAACGCATGAGGTAGAAAGCGTGCTGCTGGCTGTATTAACCCTCCTCTCCTGCAATAGACAGCATTCTGAAATTAATGACTGTCTGGAGGATAACAGGGAAGATTATTAGAACTACGATTATGTTAATTACATATGCACGTGTATAATGGAGTTCTTACAATTTTAGGTTTAGCTAGTTTTTTGTGTTTTCTGTTTCTGTAAAGGTTAAACTTACTGTTCCGTTATTATGTGTATGTGTGCATTCTGCCTGAAAAGGCCGTCCCCGAAATGACCTATATTGTGTCGGGTCGGACGTTAAACCCTAGGCTACTCACTCACTCACTGCTACTATTAGGCCTACCGCGATTGCCGTCGGAGTCGGTTAAACATTATTATATGCCTATGTTAAACGAAATAAACTGTCGGCCACGCAAACCAGTAATGATAATCTTTAATTCACCGATCACGGTAGAAAAATACAAAAATAATACAATAGCAACAGCGAAAAAAAGAAAAATACATATACATATACTGTCCATAGTCCACAACAGTGTCACAACAGCATTTTATCTATAAGGTTTCAGACTAAAACAATAACAATTTACAAAAAGCATTATCACAATACTTGTACTTAACTAAAAAATGCTCACTCCGATGTGCAAGTAAAACACTTGGCAATGAAAACGCAAATTCTTCCTGACATTTCCTAACAATATCAATATTATTGCTTTCGAACAGTTTCATAAAAAAACCTATTGATAACAAAATCCAGTGAGTTAACAGCAGCCTTGTTTAATGGGCAAGCTTCTAGTCCGTACAATAACACAGGCATACACTTACTCGAAACGAGTTGCAAAATAACCTCGTCAGACGCATGTCTTCCAACCTTACCAAGGATAGCATTGGCTGCACGATAAAAGCATTTAAATTCTCTACTCCCTATGATGTAAATGCCTAAATATCTAATTTCATTACACCAAGGGGTAACTTTTCCAGTAGAACTGACAACTTTACAACACTTTACATCATAACGCGGTCCAACACGCAGACAGAAAGACTTCTAAAGTAATGTAAACGGAACTTGTTTCAAGACAAAGTTCAAGACTTTGTTTTGCCAAAAAAGGATTAGCACTTTTTATGCAAGCGTGAAGTTATCATGCCGCTGTACCACGCTAGACAGAAGCTAAATGTTGTCGTTTTTAATCGTAAAAGTCAAGAATCAAAATCGTGTTCAATAACAGCTTTAAATTTAGAGGTCTGTTTGCTCTGTTGCCTGACATACGTGTACAGTACATCAAAAGATAGCATGCAGAAGTCGGCTGAATTTTTAGAGAATTCCGTAGCTTCGTAGCTCTGAGATGGGTTCGCTCATTAGGAGCTATATGCGACCTTTAAATTCTTTGTTGCGGAATGCACTTGAAGTGAACCAGAGAGATTTCTATATAGCGCAGTGTTAGTTTACATTTTAATGCTGTTACGTTCGTTTATTCATTCCGATAGATGTCAACGATTTCTTTTGTGGTGATTCCGAATTTAGACTAGTTTCCTGCATTAACATTTTCAACAAATCTAGGATTTTTTTCGCATATATGTATAACGATTTTAACTAATGCGGCTTGCAAATCGTAGAATCTATTTCTAGAATATTATTGTAATCGAGTATAAGTCATATTCGAATGGTTGCTGCTGAGACAGAGAGGAGTTTCTGCAGCTGTACCCGGTCGACAAGGTCTGGGGAAGCGACGAGATGCTCAATGACCCCCTGGTAGCGCGGCGCTGCGGCAGCACCGACATCCTGGACGCCAAGAAGATGAAGACGCTCTTCATGGACTACCCGGATTCCGGGCGGCGCTACAAGCTACGCTTCAACGTGTTCGGCTGCGATCCGAAGAGCGTCCGGGTGTCGACGGACGGGGACCGGATCGTCGTGCGAGCCACGCGCTACGACGAGGAAAGCGGCAGCGAGCGCGAGTACTGCCGCAAGATCCAGAAGCCGAAGGACGTCGACCACACCAAGTTCAAAGCGTACCTGTCGTCCGACTCTGTCCTCGTAGTCGAAGCGCCCGTTCCGCCGTCCAGCCTCAACCTGCGAAAGGTCAGCTACGATTAAGTACAAGAAATTTGAGCTAATGCTCACGAGACGCGCGAAAGCCTATGGCAGTTCCTTTTCGCAAACTGTCAGTCTGTCTCCAGCCTTTTCGTCGCAGTTCATTCTTGGATTTTGTGCTGCAGCAGAAGATCGCAAAACTTAATAATAAACAGCATGTCTGTACCTATTTGCAATCGTTTTCACGCTACACCAGATAATTGCGACAAAATAACTACTTTTTAAAAGGGGTAGCCGTCTTTGACGCCCGCCTGCGCCGGGCTCCATGAACCTAGGGGATCGGGACTTGAACTGCTAAAATCTACGTTTAATGCTGAAAATTTCATACGCAGGTTGTCTTGGTCTATCTCTAGCCATTTCGTCGCAATTCAGTATTGCAATGTGCACAGCATCCAAATATTGCGAAAAATTCACTAAAAACCCCTTTTGGGAAGGTTCAAGGTCATTCAAGGTTATCGATGTTGATAAATTTAAAAAGCCTGTCACCGGTGCTTGTTATGATAAGCAGCATGTCTGTGCCTATCTGCAACCGTGTTGACGCTACACGAGATAATTGCGGTAAAATAACCACTTTTTAGGGGGTACCCCTCTTTGACGCCCTCGTTCGAGGGGAACCCCTGCACCCAGTGGCACGAAATTTTGTCACGATAAACTAGAGTCCTTGGGGCAGCCCACAGTGAAGATTTCGTGATCTTAGCTTGCACCGTTTTGACACAGATCACGAGTGTGACAGACGGTCAGACAGACGCCCAGACGATGGCTAAGACGCGCGAAGCATTCTGCTTTCGCGCGTAAAAAGCACAATCTGTGAAAGCCTACAACTTTCTGCAGGCCAAGCCCGATGCGACTTTCGAGCTAGAAATACGAAAAAAATGCGTTTGCAACCTAGAGCTTTGGCCAGGACGCAACGGGTCAGTGGCTTGGCGTAGCGGTAACGCGTTTCATCGGATCAACGAGGTTACTCTACGCCGAACCGGGTTAGTACTGCGATTGGTGACTGCCTGCGGGCAGGTAAACCATCTCGGTATGTAACTATAGCCGCCTAGGTCAACTCAGCTTCTATTACTCCGGGGTAGGTAAATCGAGTAGCAGCCTATCTGGTTGGGGTTAATGCGGGGTGCGTTCACCTGTGTCGGGTGGCAGGTAACACTGTGATCCCCCACGGCAGGTGACGCTTCGTAACTTTGAGGTGAGCTTCCCATTATGAGCTATATCACCAACTTTAACTTTGACTTTAACTTGGGAGGGAACTTAGGCGCTTACAAAATTCCCTAGTGGACTTGAACGATTACTCATTTGGCAAAGTCTGGCTACTGGTCTGATAATGTCGTTGCCATTAACCGTGACGCACGAAAACGCCGGAGTATATATAGCCTGTCCTCTTATCAGATGCGTTCTGTGACGCTTAACGCGTCAAGTTCGATGCCCCAATTCTCTACCGCCGCGACGCCTGTGGCGTCTCAATCTTTTGTCCTAAACAAAGACGGTTATCGCAGTATCTTTGGTTCCAGCCCCTTTTTTCTCTAACAGTGGTGTCGTGACTGGGGGTTGTATAAAAGCAATTGTCCACACTAAATTTGGGGCTGAAAATCTCTTTTTGAGAAAATTTAGGAGCAAAATTTGCAGTTTTGAGCACTTATAATCTTCTCTGTCTGTGCAGCTGTCGGTCGGAATCACAGACGTGGTCGGAGTTCTGTCCAAAATCCAAAATTTGCAGTGTCTGTCGGAAAACTGCAACTTTCTGCCTGCTCCACCCACTTTTTTCGACCCACGTCGTCGCTGCTGTCGAGATTTTAACGTCTAGCGCTGCCGTTGCTGTAGGTGCGTTGTCCAGCGCATTACCAGTTATGCCCCGTTTACACGATCGTCCAAACATCGAGCTAGCTCGATGAGCTATGGTAATTAGCATGCTAATTAGGAGGGCGGGTGGGTTGTAACTGGAAGGCCTATATAACACGTGATCAGCTGTGAGCTAAGCCTAGGCCTACATTTGAGCCTGCAGGGGCTATACCATCAGGGTTCCATCAGGCCTGCTCGATGTCTGCTCGACGTCTGTTTGACGTTTGCTGGTCGTTTGCTCGACGTTTGCTCGATCGTGTAAACGGGGTATTAATTTGACCGTCATGCGCTGTATAAATAATTCACGCTTAACTTGCTTGCGTTTACTTACTGTTCGATGACAGGCAATCCACAGTCCTTCGCACTCGCACTGCGGCTCAACTCACTCTCGCTCGCCGTCGAGTAGTCCTGCGGCGGGGGGTCCGGACACGCCGTCCAAGGAGAAGATCAACGTTCCGATATTCCGCGACGAGAACGGACAGCGCCGGCTGCATCTGGTCGTCGACCTTGGCACCACCTTCCGGCCAAACGAAATCACCGTTCAGGTAAGATAACGTAACGTAACACAAGTTCGTTGTTTTTGCAGCCATAATGGCTGGATTACGTGTACAGTAAGCATAATAAAACATAAATATCCAACACCGACGTATCAAAAATACAAAATAAATATGAATATAAGCTTAGTGAGTCAACCAATGACATTCTATTAATAGGCTGTTAATAGAATGTCATTGGAGTCAACTCAACAACGTTCTATTTGTGCTCAGTGGCGTCGTGGGCGACGGGGGGCATATGCCCACACTAAATTTTCGACTGTCGGAAACTCGGAAAATTGTCAAAAAAAATTTCTTGTCTGAAAATTTTAGCTTTAAAATGCAAAATTCGGAGTTGAAAACCTCGATTTTGTGCAGATTAAAAGACAAAAGTAAAATTATGAGCACCCATAATCTCCTCTGTCGGAAGTTTGCGACGTCTGTCGAAAATTGTAACGCCTCCTTTTTTGAGCGAAGTATGCTTCATTTTGTAGTTTTTTTAATGTTGAAGTACGGTTTGCTTTCGAATTGAAAATGCTCACTGGTCACTCCCGTCGAATAGAACATTCACACCAATTTTTAGTTAAGATCGCCTCGAGGCAACAAAAAATCAAAAATAGCTTTGGTCTTGGTCGTAAAAAGGATTGGTCTTGCCTTTGTCAAGAGTCTTGACAAAAGTCTGGAAAATGTCGAGAATTTCTGCTGTGCACATTTGTAGATATAACTAAAAGGTTAAAAGGTGGTGGTATAGCTCTTAATGGAACCTCATCTCCTGCCACCCGACACAGGTGAAAGCGCCCCGCCTTAACCCCAGCCAGACAGGCCGGTACTCGATTTACCTACCCCGAGGGGATGGAAGGCTGAGTTGACGTAGGCGGCTGGTTACATACCGAAATGGTTTACCTGCCCGCAGGCAAAGTCATCCATCGCAGTACTAACCCGGCCCGGGTACAGTAACTTCGTTGATCGAATGAAACGCGTTACCGCTACGCTACGCCACCAAGATGCGTCTTGAACGTGGATTTGGTTGCTGCAGGTGATAAAAGACAATCGGATCCAGGTGCGAGCAAAGCACGAGGAGAAAACGACCGAAAGGTTGTGCAAGAGCAAGTACGCGCGCGAATACGAACTCGGCGAGAAGATAGAGACGCTCTCTCTGACTGGCGGCCTGTCGAGCGACGGCCGGCTCTATGTCGGCGCCTTCGTCAAGGGCCAGGGCGGCGGCGGCGGCGGCGGCGGCCAGGCACTTGCAGTGGACGCCGAAGCTAAGACGGACGCGCCTGATGCTGGTGGTGACGCCGGCGACGCTTCCAATCCGGTCACAGCGTCGACGGACGACAACGACGGCGACACGCCGGCAGCAGCGGCTGAAGCACTGCAGCCTTGCACCGTCCTAGCCGTCGGCGGCACATCCGCTGGCACCAGTACCGTCGGCGCTTCCGTTACGTCGTCGAACTAGCCGTACGCACGCACGTACACGCGCGTCTATTCCACTCCACTCCTTGAGCGAGCTCGCGCGCGTCGTTATCCGTTTCATCGACACGTACGTTCGTTATAGTCCGCCATTTCGGTCTTCCATCCATGCCGCGATGCAAACAGCCTACTTTTACAGCGTCACTTCTGGCAGCCGCCAATTGTTTGGAATTATTGGGGCTTCGACAAGTCGTCGTGACGCCGCAGCCCGGTGCTGCGTGCACGATTAATTTGCGCTGATGGTTCAGTTGCTTGAGGTCTGCAGGGCAAAGTTTTGCATGGCTGCAGGTCCGACCAGTTTCGTATAATTGAGGCTACTTTTGAGTATACTTCGGTTTACGCGCGAGTTAATTAGCCTGTTAACTCGAACGGAGCCGACTGCTTGAACTGAAAGCGATTGCTCATACTGCATACGATGCTGTGTGCGCGGATTGGTCCTTTCTCGTGCAATTTCACGCTATATGGGCGCTCTGGAATCAACAAAGCTATAATAATGGCCTATAATAAATTATAGCGATATGTCGTCAGCGATTTGTGAACACAAATTGAATACAAATTACTGCCGACCGGCTCATAAAACGTGGAACGTGCATGTTTCACGTACTGTAAATCGAGAAATCGGACAGTATTTGAAATGATTAGCTTCGATCATTGCAATAAAGAGTGGCCATGTTGATCAAAATGTTGAAATGTTGAGCATGATGACTGCAAGCACTTGTCTCAGTTGTCTGCATGCATGATCGAGCCTGATCGTTTCCGAAACTATCCGATATTGCACTAAAGCATTTAGGGCCTGCGTTTACTTTTTATCCGCCACTCTACAGCTTATGAGCAGTAAAAAAGGTAAAGGCCAACACTTGCTATAGCGCTTCTTACCGTTGTTCAAAAGTGCTTTACAATCTACGAAGTGGCGGCTGATTGGCATGAGCTAATGATATCTAAGCGCACTATGCGGCCATCCATTGCCCGCATAAACGAACAATTAGAGTTGTATCCGCGGTTTGCAGCTAGCAGACATACCACCGCCCCAATCAGCCACACTAGGCTTCACCCCGTAGCCCGTAAGTTACTACTCATTTCCCGTCCCACGGAGGGTAGGAGGCTGAGTTGGTTTGAGCCCACAGCAGGTTAGCAACTAGCCAAAAATTGGAAATCAGTGCACTGACAGGAAAGCTTGTTGAAACTCACATAACATATCATTACTTTTAGAAAGTAGCATTCCCAGTTTTTCACAGTAGGTGCATGAACACAGTAGGGGGCCTATTATTTATTAACGCAGATGAGAAAACAGTTCCTATGCATTGGGGACAAAGTGGCGATAATTTAATGAAGCGACCCCTGCTTCAGGGGGCTGCATCCTTCTTTACCTTCGAATCCTACTTCTCTACTGTACAATGCATCGTCTATATACACGTCATTTTAAAAGGGTTTCACTTTGTCTTCGCTCATAACTTCGACGCAAATTCACTTAGAGTGCAGAGTAAAAAAGTGCTTGCAACTGCAGGTTTACCATTTGTAATAGGCCTAATATTAATCCAACTGAAATGTGAATTCCTGATTGCAATTTAGTTTGAACAAGTGTTTAGAAGAATCATGTTTGACGACAGTTAGGCCTACAGGCTGCAACAACAATCTACGGTATTGACGCCGGAGACTGGCATTAAAGAACGTGTAGGCTACATAACGAAGTTGAATGGTGTAAAGGCAACTGCAGCTGATAATAAATCCATGTAAAGCGAGCGCAGGCAGTTAAAACAATAGTACATCTTAGCCCTTTGCCAAGCTTTGCCTTAACAAATGTATGGGTATCATTTTTGACCTGAATAAGTCAAAGATGATATCATTTTTGACTTATTCAGGCGTTTTAATTGCCCATGGCCTTGAAACCCAATGACACAAATCAGTGGCGTAACTAGCCATCGGCAGCCCCGGCAATGCCGGGGGGCCCAGGGGCCCATCACGGTAAAGGGGGCCCAAAGTGACCCGAATTATTGAAAAAATTATCTGAGAATCAAATTTGGACGGGCCCGTAGCGAATATTTGCCGGGGAGCCCAGAAATTATAGTTACGCCACTGACACAAATGAACAAAGTTATGAGCAACGACAAAGTGATCCTCTTAAGACGATGTAAAATGCTAATCACTCCAGCTTAATTTTGCATTTGCTAACAGCGAACGCCAGCTGGTTGGAGCGCAATTAAATTAACTGCAGAATCGTTATCTGTGCAAGTTATTTATTCGTGTGCACGCGCGTACGTTTCGCTGACAAAAAATTTTCGCATATGCATCTTAAGCAGTTTGTTTGGTGCCTTCTTGTAGTTTCTTTTTCGTTCACCAATGCCATTTTTATGTAAATCGGTTTATTTTTCTGTCATTTTGAGGTGCACGATATATGCCAATTTACGTCCATCATTAGTCCGCCTGTTTATTTGTTGACATGACTACTAACTGACTAAGCCTACTTGTTTCCACGTTCTTCAATTTGTCGTTGTTTATCGTGAATACGTTGCGTGATAATTTTTTATTGCGATTTCTCATCTGTGATCTTTAGTTCGTCACTCGCGTTTGAATTGCCGAGGCGTTTGTATCAGCATGTTGAAGTTTTTCTGCCTATGTTACGATCAGAGACTATAATGGGCCAGTCATGTTAAGTAGTCCACACTTAGATTAAATTTTAAGCGCGCGGACTGAGTTTCTAATATTGTCGAGATCCGTTGTTTCTGTCCATCGCTATACTGTATAATGAAGCTGCAACACACTGGCTAAGTCGTTTCATAAGCATGTAAATGCTACTTCCTTACTTAATATCGTCAGCGTAGGTTTAATAACAAATGTGGTAATGCTTGAAGATTAGTAAATTGGCTAGTGAATTAATTATACAACGGAACCAGTGTTATTATCGTTGAAAATAGTTGGGGTTATTGTACAGCATGTTTACTACGACTGTTCAGATGCATACAAACTGCGTTGTACCGCTTACTTCCATGCAAAGAAACAAAGACATAACTCTTTGAATGATGCTAGTTGCAAGAACAGATCATAGGCTCTGTGTACAGGGTGGGCCAAAAACTGGCACCATTTTTGAATGCCTTACAACTTTACCAAATAAAAACCAATTTTGAAAAAAAATTCTTTCACCGTCAGAATCAGGGTAAAATTTGTACTATCGCTATAGACCCCACCACACCTCAAGTGTGTTGCTACACTACCTGGTGAAATGTCAGTGTCTTACTAGAACAATTGAAAACAAGACAACTTCTATAGCAGCACATTTTAAGAAATTAACAACAGGAAGCAACGTGTTTGATGTCTCAATTATTGTCTAAAGTAACCGTCATAATCCTGCAGCTTTTACATCGTGTTCAAAATGCCCGCCTTGCTGCTGGACGACGCACTCAAGCCGGCGACGCCACTGACACAACGGCACGATCAGCGAAACGCTGGGACAGTTTGCTTCACTCGGTCAGAAAATTTTTTAGACACAAAACTTTCCAAAAATACTGACCAAATGCCAATGAAGTCAATGATAATGTCGCTAGGCACAGGGAGAAAAAATGCACAAGTAAGCAAAATGTTGTAAAAGCAGGTCTTGGCCTTGAAAGCAGAATGTCACGTCGTGGTGTTTTTATGAAACACAGGGTAATGTAGCAACACACTGGATGTGTGGTGGGATCTATACCGATATTTACATTTTTTCCCACTTCTGACAGTGAAAGAACTTTGAAAATTGGTGAATAGTTCGTGAAGTTACAAGGTGTACAAAAATGGTGCCAGTTTTTTTGTCCCCCCCCCCTGTAATCTAAGCTGACCAGCAGAATCTAGTAAGGCAGTTTTTTCCATGTCACAATTCATGAACCACTCGTTAACATAATAAGCACCTCACTAGACCCAAAACATTATTTTTTTTTGTAAAAATCCAGATGGATGGAAAGAATTTTCGACTGATACCGGAATAACAAAACTATCATAAGAACATAAATTTGACAAGTCTCGACGTTTTCGGCCAATATCTGGATTTAAGAAATTATTGCAAAACATGAAAAAATGCAGCAAACTGTTCAAAATCTAAAATGGAAACCTCACTTAAGCAACTTTTTTAGTGTGTAGAGTGAAGCTGATTTGCTAATGAGCTGGAAGCCAAAATGGACATGAAAAAAGATTTTTTAAATTTAAACATTTGTAGCGCATTTTCAGCCGATAAAATTCTGCCAAGCGTGAATTTTTCAGCTGATTTCCGAACCACTGGCCTATGATCAAAGTAAATTACAGCCATTAGGCAGCTGATAATTTGGGCCAGCAGAAATTGTTGGTAAGCGTAACGTAATGATAGCCTACAGCATTAGACACAACTCAAATTCAGCTGCATTTTACCAGCCTAAATTTTTTGGAGTTAACCCAAGTGACCAAGCAGTTACTTTAATTTCAACACTAACTGTTGATGAAAGTAAACCTCAAACTCTCGGGTCTAAACTGCTCATTTTAATGAACATCGGAACCGAGTGTTATCAACGTGCACATTTTACAACTTAGTTCAGTAAACTAATAGAATGTTGCACGGCTAAGAATGATGCAGTATCTGCAATTACACAGATGCACTGTCTATTTGTTGGCTTTGGTCGCCTTTTCCTTCCTCTTGCCTTTGCCCGCAGGAACAGCTTTGATTGCCTTGCGTGGTCGGGCCTTTCCACCGCTTGTGCTGAAATCAACCGACACGATCTGAAAAATTGCACACCACAGTTTCAGACAGCATGCATGCCACAAATGCCACAAAATTAACAAAACATCGGCAACACAAGTACCATAACAGAACAGAAGCCCCCACTTCTATAGGTACTAGTTATCTTGACCCCTGGGCTTACCAGTATTTTACCGTATTTTCATAAGAATCAGAACACTGTCATCTCCTATGTATCGCATATAACAGTATCCTAGTCAAAAGGGCTTTTGTCTTGAGTCCTGGTCCGGAATGCAGTCGAGCAGGAAACTCCCATAATGCTTGGTGCTTTGGCAATGATGTCCACCTAGAAGCAAAGTTTCAATATCAGATCTACACCGTGGTTCATAAAAAACGTGCCACTTTTATTTTTTAAATAGCTCCGTGAAACACTGGCCAATTTTAATAATTTTTGGCATGCGACATCAGGAAGAAACTTGACACAAACTAAAGTAGTTTGCCTCAAGTTTCTTCTTAATGTCGCGTGCAAAAAATCATTAAAATTGGCCAGTGTTTCACGGAGCTATTGAAACAATAATAGTGGCACGTTTTTATGGACCATGGTGTACTGTACTTCTGGAGTTATAGTTAAGCATTACTAAGTACTCCATCAGAGCCACTCAGTTAGCTACTCACGAACGTTACTCCATTTTGCACTGCTAAGAAAAAATGCACATATAACTTGCAACAGCTCATTTTCGACCATGCCACATACTTATTGCACTAAAGTTTACTTTATTTTCTAATTTGCTTTAACCTCCAATAAATATACGCAAAGTATCCAGAGACGTTCGCTTTCTACGCAAATACTAGCATAATCTTCAAAAAATGAAACCAATGCATGTACTTGATTCAGATATCTCTAGTCCTATGTAACTTATCAACCACCTGGCATATCACTGTACACTAACACCGTGTCAGCAGCAGAAATTAAAATGCAAAGTTATGCTGTCAGCAAAAAAAACAACACATCAACAAAATGTGAGTAAAAAAGTAAACAACAAACCAAATAAATGTATGATCAAGCCTTGACACCTATTTTCCACAACAGCTCAGAATGGGCCTACATAAAGCTATCACTGAACATAATTTTTGAATTGTGCAATGAGATATCAATCACACGAGGGCCATCCCAAAAGTTTCCGGTCTCGACATATTACACAATAATATTTTCTACAATCTGTAAGGTAAGCCCCACATGCCCTCCCCAAAATCACACTCCACATTATCTGTTTTGAAATCTGATATTTCATCGTAGTAATGTCCGCACAATGATAAATGACCCGAGGCTGTTTGCGTTGACGCTGCGAATCGTTTCTATTTAACGCTCTGGGATGTCATAAATTACAAAGACGTCAAATCCGCAGCAGACTCATTAGAGTACGCAAAGGATGTACGTTTCACTGATGTATATATTGTGCAAAATATTACTGTGTAACATGTCAAGGCCGGAAACTTTTGGGACGACCCTCGCAAGGTGATAATAAACACCATTTTCTGCTTGATATAGTGAGTGAGTGAGTAGGGTTTAACGTCCCACCCGACACAGTATAGGTCATTTCGGATACGGCCTTTTCAGGCAGAATGCACACAAACACAATAATGGAACGGTAAGTTTAAACTTTACAATAAACAGAAAGTTTAACCTTTACAGAAACACAAAACTACAAAAACGAGGTTGACCTGAAATTGTAAGAACTCCATTATACGTGTGCATATATAATTAACATAATGGTAGTTCTAATAATCTTCCCTGTTATCCTCCAGACAGTCAACAATGTGATAATGCCGTCTATTAGAGGACAGGGGGGATAACGTTGATGGCAGTTGAATAATTTATTATCTGAGACAAAAACCTAAAAACTACTGGTATTTAGCGGATCACTAGGCCCAATCTGTAGTCAAACTGTTAATAGCTGAAGATTTCAAAAACATAAACAGTCACCAAATGCCTGCAAAGCACTTCCATCTGTATTACTGAGATAAAAATATCACTCCGCAGCCTCTGCATTTTTAATTAAAACTCTGATTTTACTTTGAAATTCGTTAACAGGATGTGCATTACACAATCTGGTGAACTGTTTAAAATTGCATCAAAAATTCAATGTCATACGCCGGGATCAGTCAGTTCGAGCAGATGGTAATAGCGACGGTTAAACGCGCATTTTCTCAACTGTGAGTCAAAAATTGCAAAACCAACACAACATGCCAGAAACACATCTGCAACCTATTTTAACCGGACAATTGAACATAGGGTATAGAAGTGGAAATAAACTTTCAAAAGTGCAATAGCCAAAAAACAAGCAGCTTATGACGACGTTTTATGTTGACAAAGACTAACACGAAAACTGTAAAGGACATGGGATTATGTATGCCAAGCACTATAACAATTTTAGAAATGATTAACATTTTCAACATGACCAGCTTTCACTGCAATGCAATATCCTTCACCCAGGGAGTACAACTCGAGATTGCATACGTCTATGTTGGGTGCATTAGTCCTCAACAGAGACTCCCTGTTACCTCTGCATGTTGTGCTACTCATTTTATCGACCAAGAAGGACGAAGGGCTGAGTCATCCCTGACTGGATTTGAACCCAGGATCTTTCGATCCAATGCCCAGCGCTATACCGACTGAACTATGTTGGCATCCGGCTAAAGAAAACACAAAAGAAACCTGGTCAGTGTGACCTAATGGTGAAAAACTATTTTAAGGACAAAACCGTCAATTAAACTGTTAAAAGTTTACGCCAAAACTAGCTACTGGAACCTTGAAGGTTTAGTTTACTTTACGTGTGGCATTAAAATTCTACGTACACTTCACAAAACTTAAATGTTATCGTGCAATAGTTAGACCAGCAGTTTAAAACTCGTGTAACATTACATAATTTATACTAATAACAATACATCAACAAAACATTCAAGAATCAAATACTTGAAACATTCATTAAATCAACATTTTAACATTTACACGTTAGCTATTGTACAATACAGTTACTTCGATAGTTTTAGACTGAATATTTTTAAGAAATTAAAGTCAGAACTGCGACAATTATAAATGAAACTACTCAACACCCTTGCTCACTCACCAAATCGTTGCTGTCATAGAACTATAATGACCATGCAACATCAAATAATTAACAAATAATGATAAAAGCCAAGAAAAAAATATCAAACATCATGCAGAAATTACAGAGTTATCTATATTTACACGTCAAACTGGGCTGTAAGACTGTAATTTAACCTTTTTCAAACATCTTTACTATACCTTAAAAATGAAAAGAATCACTAACAAAAATATCATTCAAATTTCACTGCACAACCAACAATAGAAAAAGAAATGTCTAATTCCAATAGCACAACTTGTCAAATGCACAACTGTGGCCAGACATATCATAAATTAATCCCCAGAAATAGCTGGTTGCCAGACATATTGGAAACGCAACAAATTATGAAATACCACAAAAACTGACTTTGGAGCAATAACCATAAAGTAACGGTTTTAACAGCATTTCAGAACACAACGTGCACTATTCAGTTGCATGAAGTAAAAATTAGTAAAAAGCTCAAAATAAGTAACTACACTGTCTAGAAAAAAGTAACCCCCTAGACATCGTATAACAAAACTGTTAAATTTGAATGAATCTGAATTTAAGTTTGTACACTTAATCCGTAATAAATTGCTAAAGTGACCATCATATTTTGTTGAAAAATATTTTTAGCAAAGTTATTAACTGTTGTATATCAATATGTTACTATGTTACTGTACATTTGCATAACTCGAACAAACATCTGATTCTAACAAAATTCTACATCAACAATGCATCACTTACTGGCAGTCAAAGTGCCAAATTTCAGTTAAATCTGCCAAAGCAAAGAATACTTACAGCGGCTTTTGTGAGGTCACCCCAAAACACTTCAGTTTCAGGCCCTTGTGGATGACATCTTTACAAAGATCTGAAACTGATGTGTTTTGAGGTGATCTCACAAAAGCCGCTGTAAGTATACTTTGCTTTGGCAGATTTAACTGAAATTTGGCACTTTGATTGCCAGTAAGTGATGCATTGTTGATGTAGAATTTTGTTAGAATGAGATGTTTGTTCGAGTTATGCAAATGTACAGTAGAAGAGGAGTTAACTTGTGCAATGCCATATAGGTAACGGAGATATCTTGTTACTGATACTTAACAATTAATAACTCCGCTAAGAAATAGCATTTTTCAACTAAATCTGAAGGTCGCTTTATCAATTTATTAGGGACTGAGTGTACAAACTTTTATTCCGTTTCACTCAAATTTGACTTTTTTGTTGTATGATGTCTAGTGGGTTACTTTTCTTCCAAACACAGTGAATGTACGAAACAGCAAAATATAAACCAAAACACACGGACACGGCATCACACGCATGTATGAAATAAAACAAATGCCACAATCCCACAGCAGAAACAGAAGACCGCATGCAAGAAGCTACTTCAATCTCAGCGTGTGCCAAATACAGCACGACATATCGAGGACAGAATAACAAAGCATATGCAGCTGTATATGGCCTTGAACTACAAACTACAAAATTCTTCAAAATGCTACTTAAATACTTATCACATAATGAAATACAGCCTAACAAATATGGGTATTACAATTTATTTAGTAACAAACTTTACTAGCATGTTAAAAACATCAAAGAGGGGAAGGAGTCTGAAAAAATGCACCAGGTAGAAAGTCGTTTTCAATTTTCTCGAAACGTCATCGACAACAGATAATATTTTTTGTGCCATTCTGTCCTCGATGTGTTAAGTGCAGACAGCCATGACGGGTAGATGTTCAAGATATTATACAGAACTTACACCACGCTTAGCATCCAGCCTCTCTTGTTTCAGTTTCTTGCGGCTGGCCTCGACCGCTTTCGCAATGTTCTTCTGCGCCACGGCATACGGATTGAGGCGTTGCATCACCGCTATGTTCTTCAACGGGTTCCTCTTCAGAACACGTTTCTGTATCGTCTTCCTGAAAGTTATTCAACAATTCCACATACGTTTTAAGTTAATGGACGGTTATTGCATAAACCTTTAAAACCATAAATGTCACAATTCTCCTACTGCATCTGCTGACAACCCCTGCATCATTTCAGGATGGATCCCCACACAAAAAAACTGACAACATACTGAAAACTTGATGATACAACAGGCAAGGCATATCCTATAACAAATTACCGGTAACTAACTTGTGAGCCAAAATCTCAGATTTAGAAAATATTCTAGCAGCTCCCATGCACCATGAGGCAAACAGCTATCTCAATCACTATAAATACAGTAAATGCAAATGGTAAAAAAAAACAAACATGAAAAAATAGCATGAAAAAATCTATTTCCTAATGCACAAATATCAAAGCAGTGCTTTCTACAACCTTGAGACCCTTCTCATCACTAGGACCCACAGCTTTCCGCGGTAAATTTTGCCAAATTCTGCGGCTCACAGCGGCAAAATTGTCACAATTCCACGGCTTACCATGGCCTTGCGTTTATGCGTAAACTAAGCTTTATTCTGTTTAAAAAACTTCAGTATTTGGATGACGCGCAGTTATGCTAGCACCATACAAAGGAAATTGTCGATCTTATTTCTTTTCAAAAGGGCAATTTGTCAATTAGTCGCATCGTGTTAATTTACAATTGTGCCATATATGATGGTATTTATTAGTAGGGATGCAGTTTTAGGCAGTTCACTTTGATTTTTCTCCATGATATAGTTAGTCTAAAGCTGACGATTGTACAATTATCGGTCATCTCTTAACTTCTGTAAAATTCCGCAAAATTCCACGACAATGTCAAAATGCCGCGGAAAAGGGCAAAATCCGCAGCTCGGCTCGAAATTCTGCGGCTGCAGAAAACTGTGGGCCCTGGTCATCACGCAAGTGACAGCATCAAAACAATGAAATAATTATCACCAACACAGTATGGATGAGTGTAGTTTTAATATGCTGAAAATCACCAAGTTCAGCTAACAGATGATCATCAAATGCAAGTTCAGAAACACGAACCAAGTTATAATGCTCATCACTCGGTAATCAGCAAATTAATTGGAAATATTTTCCGATTTTCCGAATGTATATGAGACAAAACTGATCTGCTGTGGAGATGCTGCTTACTTTGGAGGTCGAAGCGCCTTCTGAATTTCATCACTCTTCAAAAGCCGTGACAGATCTGTGTTGGTCATCTTTGTCATCGGCAGACTAGCAACACCACAGCAAAATCAATCTGTATCTTACAGACATTTTACACTAAAATTTTAAAAAATACTAATGTCAATATTAACCCATTAGCAGCTAAATTATTTTATGATTTACTGTCAAAGTAGTTGTTACCAAAAGAATACACTGAGCCAGCCATAAAGCGTTCTTAATAACAATGACGAAGTAAAATAAATAATCTAATAAATTAAAAATTTAGATACAAGATCAAATATTCATATCTTGTATGTAGAAGATTACGAATCCAGTCAACACAACTTTTGTATTCTGTCAATGAAGCAATCAATCAATCTAACAATCTATTTAATCTATCTATCCAGTGTTAGGCATGACTTGATTTTAAACTCACGAGTTAACTTTGTTAATTTGTGAGTTGTGAGATTGAGTTAACCCACCGCAACACGTGTGAGTTATGCGTTTGATTTAATTCAGTATTTGTGTGAGTTTATTATGTCTCCAAAATCAACTCACTCAAGTCGGCAGTTTACTGTCAATATTAAAGACGCATTCGACAAAGTCAACAATATTCGACAAATTTTGTTTCCATGTTACTGATGTCAACACAGAAGTGTCCTCGTATCTCGCACCTTCAGATCGGTTTTTAACAATGTTGCAAAAATATTTTGCAATGAATTCGGTTTAATCTAGTTTAATATGACATCAATAATCCAATATCATTCGCTGCAACAGAAAAAACTGTTCAGCGTAAACAAGCAGATTGAAACTACGAGACACAACAAACTCTGTGATGCAGACATTGAGAAATAGTTGCCAAAAGCGAATATGAAAAAGGCTGCCTATCACAGGGAAAAAAAGACAGCAATTGAAAATTGACAAGTTTAACATTCTAAGTGAACTTGATTAATTGAAAACTAAGTATGAAATATTTTTGTGGAACACTGAGCAGTGACTATTTGGTGATGGACCAGTTTTCAGCATTTTAGCCGCCTTATGGACTAACGTCAGTGACTAGATGATTGATTGTTTGATTGATTGCTAAAGGAAAAAAATGAGTTTATGAGTTAATTCACTTTCTTGGTGAATTTGACTTAACTCACTACAAAATAAGTGCTCAAGTTGAGTTTGAGTTTAAACTCATTTGGTGACCCAAGAGTTTGATTTAATTTATTTTCTGTCAGAGTTTTTCCTAACGCTGTAAGTGACTGTATCTATCCTATGTAGCTATAAAAACATTTATACCGGCACAGCATTTGTTGTGAACAAATCAGAGACAGGCTACGCAGAACATAAATAAATAAATGTCTGCTGTATCACAATGTACACGTCCCAGTAACGAATAAAATAACAGCAAGTTCTAGAAATTTTGCCACACAAAGAGTTGACTTACTTATAATGAACTTTTTCCTTGGATGGAACTGCCCAGGTGCCGTAGATTGCGTCTAGTTTCTTGAATGCTGACTCAGTCCAGATACAGAAGCGACCGACGTGGCCACCGGGAGCAATCTTCAGTAGATTCAGCTGGTCGACGTTGATCAGGGTAATGCCCGGGATGTTGCGGAAAGCCCGACTGATCCCATTGTCCTGCGCGTAGATGATTATTGGGCCACGGCGCTGGATGCGCCGGCGGTTTCGCATCTTTCCAATACCGGCGCGAAAACGGCGTGAATTCTTTACCTACAAACATGACATTAACGCAGCATGATGTTATTTAACAGCTACAGACCACCACTGTGACTCGACCATGAACCACAAAGCTCGTTCATACAAAATTGACTATGATTACGAACAGTTCTCAAAAAAGTACATTTTGGTCCTATTATATAATCAAACTTTTAGAATATATTAAAGGAGTCCTGAAAAATAGTCCAGGTTTTTAGTCTTGTGATATATTTTAATTCTATCACGAGACTAAAATATACTCAACTTTTCACAGTATTCTAGGACTTGAATTAACTTCTTTTTAAAAAAAAAACTAGTTCAATAATAATGTTATATTTCACTGGACATAGTTATGAGCTCTATACCTGCTTCGACACCCTGTGAGCTAGAGCTTTAACTTTCCGCCTCCGAATCAGTACAGAAATCAGTCTTAGAAAGCTACATGGCAAACATTTAGTGAAATGATCATTAGGCGTATTCTGCTGCCGGCCTAAACTGTCTCGAACTCACTACCTGGCTGTATGCATGCAAGACCTACCTATGGTATCGTACCTGGAATGTACAACACACTTTCAGACCGTCATTGAAAACATTTCTGTTCTCCCAGTACCAACGTGTCTAGAGTATTAGGTTTTTTACGCGCAACAACAATGTAGCGCGTCATAGCCATCGCAATTCTGTCTGTCCGTCCAACTGTCACACGGGTGGAGCAGTGAAAAACGGTGCAATCCAGGATCACCATCACCATCAGCTGCCCGGAAGTCTCTAGCTTCAGGATCAGTAGAGATTTTCCATAAATTCTAAAGGGGTCACCATGAGCTAGGGTGCTAAATGAGAGGGTGGTGTGGAAAATTTACAATTTCCAGCTGATACGGCGTTGGCAGAGTGAGACGGGTCACGTCCTCTGGTGAGTACAAGTAAAACACTATAGATAATTAGCCGCCGGACATCTGGCACCCTCTGCAACTGTAAAAGGAACATCGTTGCTAAAATGGATGAACTTAGATTTTGTTTTACTGGGCTTTCAAACATGTACCACTGTTGCATGTTCCCCTTTGCGTTAGCTGGGCTTTTCTTGTTTATCATAATGTTTCTGTAAATCAACTTTTGACCTTTGATATTTGAAAATCCATCAGTGCATTCTATCATTCTTCTGAACACAACACCAAGACAAGACAAACAAGACACAGGATTTATAGAGACACAGATGACTGAGATGAATATAATGTGCCTAGTGTGATGAATCGGCCACAGGTTCAACGAGGGCCATCATGGAATAAGGGCTGCTAAACAAGCCTGCGGCTGCTGCTGTCACACTCAAACATTAACAAAACATGGAATTCTATTAATGGCATAGCCTAGAATCAAGTCTTACCTTTTCGATATCAGGCCACACATTCAGCTTGCGAAGAACGGTCACCGCTTCCTTCGTCTTCTTCACTTCTTGAACCTTGTCCTCGAGGACCAGAGGTACTTCCGGGATCTGCTCAATCCGATGACCTGTGGTAAAAACAGACAGCAGAAAAATATGAACCACTTGAACAAAAGCTTGCAGTTACAATGCAAAGCTCATATAAACCACATCACGACCAGTTTTAATGTTTGTCAATTGTAACAGACGTAAATCTAAGGTGGATGACATAATTTATGTGTCGCTACACCGCTACAGCCTGAAAAGCCAGTTTAAGCAACGTCGGGAAAGTAATTAACAGTACTCATAATGTTGTTGTTGTGATAGCCCACTAACTCCTCTTTTCTCGTCAGAGACGATACGAGAAGAGGGAGGGAATACGGAGTCGTTTGCAGCCGTTGTGCCAGACGGATTATCATCGGGTACAGACGTCGACATGCCGAGGCTTATTGTCGACATTCTTTCAACGACAACCAAACTGGCAAGCTGTTGGTTCCACCACGAAAAGGTGACTCCACCAGAACCTCATAATGCCAAGTTCAGTGCACGGAGAATTAATCACTTACAAATAAGAATCATGGAACCAAGAATAATGGCTCATCATCACTTGGCAGGGTTCGACATAATTTTAAACAGAGTTTCCAAATAAGTCAAGAAAAAACTAATTGGTATTATTGATTTCACACTTCTGACCCAATGCCAACTAGTTTCTATCTTTCAATTCTTCGCAGAAATTTTTTTACTTAAATGAATGACAGACTGCTGCCTATTACTTATTAGCCTACTATTTGTTACTTCTGTCGTAAGTGCTGCTGTCTCTTACAGCTCTCCATTGTAAACAAAAGAGCCAGATACCATTACTGAAAAACTAAAAAGTGAATGGTTATTGCCAGTGGCCACAATCGCCGAGGCCCACAGTTTTCCGCCGAAAATTTTGCTAGATTCCGTGGGCCAGTTTGCAAAATTACACAGCTAACTGCGACAAAATCGTCCAAATTCCGCGTTCCGTTTGTGAGTAAACTGAGCTCTATATTGTTCAGAAACTTCAGTTATTGCAGGCTGGCAATGTGCTGAATTAGGTAGGCTAGCAGCATGCACAAAAAAATACCAATCTTTTTTCATTTGAAAAGTTCTATCCGTGAAATCGCATTGTGTCAATTGTGCCGCACTGCAATAACTATTACTAGGACACACAGTTTTACGTACTTCAGTTTCATTTTTTCCGTGATATAGTTACCGCATAATTAATAATATTTACTCATTAAGCCAACAATCATACCAATTGCTGGTCATTTCTCAATTTCTGCGAAATTCTGCGGAAATATCAAAAATAAGCGAAAAAGGAAAATTCGGCGGCTCAGCTCGAAATTCTGCAGTCCACAAAAAAACTGTAGGCTCCAACAATCACACACTATATTGTTTTTGCTACACCTAATTAATCCAGCTGCTGTGAACTGAATCAAGTACCTTTGGACATAATCAGTGCTGGGATGGCACTGCCTGCCAGCGCAGAGCAGAGAGCGTATCGACGCTGGTTCACATTGATGTGTCTGTGCCAGCGACGCCACGTCTTGGTCGGCGCAAACATTCGTCCACCCCGACACATGTTGCCGAATGCACCCTGGCCAGAACGATTAGTACCACCGCCACTCACACGAGGGATTCGTGCCACAGCGCGACCAGTTCCCCACGATTCAGCCGACGTCTGGTGACCTATCCACATACAACTGAACTGATGATGTTACTACACACCATTAAGTTACACAATAGTAAAGGACCATACATGGTCTGCAAACCATTTCATAAAGCTTATTAATCATTATCTGTTTGCTGTTTGCCATATGTTTTTGCAAGAACAAATGATAAAAAGATAACAGACATTGAAAGAACCTTAATATGAGACACGCATTCACGCAATCTCTGGCCAAACACAAAAAAAGCAGCCAAGACTATTAAATTTCGAAATGAGCAAACTGTAAACAAACAGAGAAGCTTCGGACATAATGAAGGTACACCAAGTTCAGCAGAGTTTAATAACAGTCAGCAGCAATCAGCAACACGGACCAAACTCTAGCTCATCATTACTTGGCAGAGTGAACATCAAATGTCAGAAAACATCAGTCCTATATAAACTACAGACAAGAAATTTGAGCAAAGCTCATGAAACGCGTGAAAGCCTATAGCAGTTCCTGTTCGCAGGTAATCGTAGTCTATCTCCATCCATTTCATCGCAATTCACTCTTTTGCAGCCAAAAATCGCCAAAAAATCGCTTAAAATCAATATTTTTAG
>Ga0056128_1001609_pt1 | contig 25578 bp, 15 predicted proteins | sample WorMetLIZISLAND2_FD_71113 | JGI IMG/M metagenome (GOLD analysis project Ga0056128, IMG submission 71113) | Marine gutless worms symbiont microbial communities from Max Planck institute for Marine Microbiology, Germany - Olavius geniculatus... ... | reverse complement strand
TTAACTATTTTATGCTACGAAATTGATATCTTTATGTGTTGCCTGTTTTCCAAGACCACTGTAGCTTTGACAGTGTTTGTTTTGCTAGGTAATGTGGTCACACAATAAAGATGCGGTGGGTTGAAGAACTTCACGTTTATGCGCCATAAATTTCTGCTTGTAACAGTGAAAGAATGGTTAAAATCAGTGCTGAATTACCGAAGTTATCCCAAAAATAAAACTGGGTATCCATTTTTTTGGACCACCCTGTAGGTAACCCATCACAACATTTGAATAAAGCAACCCCTGCAACCGATTTTGAAAGTTTACTTTCGTGCACCAAGATGATGTGGCCTAACTTCTGAGAAATGGTGAGGCTAAATAAAACAAGAAACTCAGCTGGCGCTAGGGTGTTTTGAGTGTATCGCTTATATCTGAAGGCCAGCGTCTGACTTCTGATTGAAAAAAAAGCGATTATCCAGAGTGACTACAGTCCCATACACGCTACGGTGATGCTGCTATATCAAACGCTACAATCAACACTAGGATAAGTTAAGTAATTCGGCGCACGTTGGTGATGGCTGCAGGCAGCAACTTGGCATTCAAAACTGCGGCCAAACCGCTGCAGATATAGAGATATGGTCACTGACAGCTTACAGAAACTCATCATTGCCTTATCCAATGGTACCACCGCTGACCTCCTCAACGTATGGTTTAGCCACAATACATGCATTACAGACAAACAAATGACACATCGTACCAAAAGTGAGTGTGTGTAGGAACACGACGGTGATGAACACGATGCAAGTATGTATTGGTAAGAGTAAAACTAGGCTAATGTGAAGTGCCTGAAACACAATTATCTCATCAACTGTCACCATTTTTTGGCAATATTTCTGCTTAACTTCTAACTTTTGCTTTGACTCTGTTCTTCTGCTGTAACAATAATGTCAATTGCATTTTCTTAAATAAGCAAATAAAATCCATTATGATCTACGGTGTCACATCAGGAACAATGCAAACACGTAACAATACCCTGTACTGTACACTATACAATGCATGACACAAACTCTGTGACTGGGGAAACCAAACCCAACTGTCTGTCAATGTGGGGTTGGCTGCCAGACTACCAGCCATCACACGTACCCGGTTTAATGACAACGATTATGTCACGTAAACAAGGGAAGTGAGATTGATAGGATATGATTTAATAAATTATCTGAAATATTCAAGTGGCAAGCAAGCTACCAGTCAAATCGAATGTGAAATTGAGCAAAGTTTGTAGCAGTGTTGCACTCTATGTCTTTTTTACTCAACAATCTAACTTGCTCATTTTTCATAATTTTTTTCCACCATAACAATAAATTCTCTAAACAAGCTGATGAGTTATTCTTTTGTTTGTATTTTTGACTTCTAAAATACTCTTTTGCAGGCTTCAATGGTGAAAAACAAAACCCACCAAACCTGTGTTTCAGGCCTGCATAAACCTGGGCTTAACGGGTTGAAAAATTAGCCCCCATAAGTGATGGATTTGGATTCGCTAACTGCAGCATGTGCAGTAAAGCATAGACTAAGATTCATCAGAAATCCTATCAGCCTGTTCCACAAAGTCGTGCAGTAAGCCAGGAAGCGGCAAATGCTTTACATTGTCAAGTCTGTTGAGCGACTGCAGATGTCGGCGAACTGCAAGTCGACTCAACCTCTCCAGTGACAAAGGCTCTACACGGACACACACCAGCGACATACACAGGCTTTCAAATTGCACACATCACTTGCAGAACTGGTAATGATTTCTGAAAAATTTAATAGTTAACTTTAAAGCTGTCAAAGCATTAATTTTTTAACGTGTTAATGCATTGTGTTATTTTTTTAACGCACGCGTTAATGCATCAATAATGCATCATGAGGTAATCAAATTCTACAGCACAATAAACAAAGTGAATTTCATTCAAGCTTTCATACTGATGGTTGTGTAACAGCAATAACATCGGGGTTGTAAAAAAACTGCTGCAGTAATCTACTAAGGTTCTATCTCAGACCTACTTCCAAAACTCTAAAAAAAAGTGCTAGGTTGGTTAAGCAGGAGTGAAAAACTAGTTTACCGCTGAAAACACCCAGATACTGAGTTGTAACTTCGTAGTTGCCAACGGCCTCGATCTCGAGCAGAAACAGATAAAACGAGAGCTCGTCGCCGTGGTAACGTTCCCGTGCAATGACACGGTTATCTCGAGCCCAGCCAATCGTAGGATCTTCATTCAAAGTGTCCAGTATGACCAGATATTGCGAGCCCTGCATTACAGTGAGCACTGACTGTGGAGGATTTGCCACTGCATTCCTCCGAATGTTTATCGCAAACGTGAGGCCGGACATATGAATTGTGCTCGGCGTTTGTTCACGCACAGCCTCCACCCTATGACAACATTACAACAGTGTGCTATACCTACTTCCAGCACAGCATTTTTAGGTGTGGGCCTATTTACTAGTTTTGCTACTACGTTAATCCAGCCATGTCTACTGCACCTTGAAGCCATACAAACACTACAAACTGGCAAACATTCATACAACCTTGCCCAAATACAGTGCCACAAACTCGATGAAAAAACTATATAAGTCTGATTATACTAACAGTCAAATAAATATCAGGATTACAAAAAAAAACAAAAATTTATCTGTAAATGCAAATGGCAACAAACAACAAACTATGCAATTACTCTATTGCATTCAACTACATTTCAACAACAGCACAAACAAATGATATAAAGAACTTTTTAAAAATTGCTACGTCAATGAAAATGAACTGATAGAAGAAAGATTAGCTTAAAATTATCACAAGATATTAAAATAACATACAGATAACAACAAAATTTAACATGACACATCCATAGTACTTCGCACAAAATACTGCAACTCAATAGACGAAAAAAATAAATACCTAACGAGGCCTTGGATGGCCTGATTGCGATGAGCACTACATCGAACTTCCCACACATGGATACCACGGCGCTGGTGCTTCTGATATGCCACAAGGTATTCATCTCTTGGAGACCTGTAACATATTCAGTATTCACTCACTTCTCAGTACACAATGGCACTGCTGATGCTCTAAGTCTTGACACTGAATTGCTGATGCTACTGCAAAGTGCTGGGGTCTAACAATTCAGTTACTTCCTACCAAATACTACATGCTGATTGCAGAATAAAGACAGAAACAGGATCATCTGGCTACAAAATACACACACACAAAAATAAGTTTGATGTAACAAAGGGCAGTTCCAGGTTTTCAGAGCAAAATGCACAGCATGACTACTGATGACCATCAGTGGCCACCCCGAATGATGCCAGGCTATTATCACTGTGTTTCATGTTACCAACATTCAGTCAACTGCAATTCATAATAAATATTAAATATTTTAGTGCTAAAAAATTTCAGTCAACCTCTCAATACAATTCTAATAAAAACTGCACTATGACGTACCTCGAACTACTTCGAATTGTCAACGATTCTGTATCATCCAGCGTAAACCGTTTCCTCACAACTGCCGTCGCGTCATCTGTTACCTCGCTGGTAAACGTTTCAACTCGCGCTGTTTTGGATGGTGCTGGTCTACTAAGCAGTGCTCTCACAGGCTCTGGCAGCGGTGTGCCCATCTCCACTCTCACTCGCTCCATTCTTCGTCAGTCTGCTGCCAAGCAAGTACAAACAATACAACCAACAGACATTGTAAGCACATAACAAACATCAATAGTCTCAAGCTTAAGACCATTAGTAATTAATTATAAAATGCAACAATAATCATCAACCGTAATTAATATCTGACTAATAACTGACACATCCTGGGAACTCTTGCCATATCACTGAATTCAGAAATCTTTTGCCATCTTAAGGAGATTGGCCCACCATAACCAGGGACCACCATAGATTTGGTGATTCTATGATAGGGTTAAGGCGAGAGATAGTGACAAGGCTGACAAGAAGGCCCAAACTGTTGCAGCCAGAAATTGCGAAAAAAAATTCAACAAAATCCCTATTTTGGTGTTCAAGGTCATCCAAGGTCATTGCTTTCTGTGCCAATCGAAAGCACATGTATGACTTCTTATTACTGATTAATAATCACCTTGGCCCTATTTCGCATTGGTTCTGAAATACTTTTTTGACTTACTGGCTAAAAGTCTGAAATTTTCATTACCGCCCTCTCAGTTAGTGCTCTAGCTTGAGGTGAACCCTTTCGAATTTATGGCAGCTAAAGCTACATGGTTCCTGAAACTAGAGTCTTTCAGGCAGCCGACAGTAAAGATTTGGTGATCCTAGCTTGCACCATTTTTGACTGATCTATCCATGTGACATATGGATGTACAGACAAAAAGACAGATGGAATTGTGACGGCATATACAGTGTGTAAAAATGTTGTTGATCTTGCAGTTTAATGTATAAAATTGATAAGCTATATATTACAAACCTGCGAAGTCATACATGCGCAAGTTTTAATCATATCATATGTGAGTAGTCCACAGTCCTACGTTAGCGTAAGATAAGTGGCTAGTGCTAGAGCCCTAACCATATTCCTAACGCTATATATAGCTTGTAATATTTTTGTATACAGCTTATAAATACTGGGTGGTGCTAAAAAACGTCCCAAAATTTATGTAACTATAATGGTGCATATGCTTTATGGAGACAAATTTCCTACTGCACATTTATAGACCATTTTGTACTCTTACTTACTTTTAAATTTCAGTGACATCATTAATGACACCACTGAATGCCACATAATGACGTAAAATGAGTTAAAAATCCAATTATACAAAGACAATGTTCCATCACATCGCATCAAACACTCAAAATTTCCTTTGACACAACACCTACCATTTCGTCAGCTCACGAGAATGGACATCGCATTTGACAGATTTGAATCTGCTACATAGTTCTGGATACTTTGCAAGAACTTGTCTATGGAGAAAGGCGTGAACCGTTTGCGAACCTAAAAGATCGTTAGAACGTTATCAGAGACTAATGGCATGATGTCAACATGAGACAGTCAGAATCGGAAAAAAAACATATCGCAGTAGAAAAGGTGTTTATCAGCAGTAGAAAAAGAGAAATTAGCACCTACTCAGCACATTTTCTTTTCATCAGTTGACTAATAATTATGCTACTGTGACATTCTGGTGTAGCCTGCATACAAGCGGCAACGCAAATGATAAACCGTTTGCAAATATTGCTTTATGGCGTGTAACGTTTATTTGTTTGTATCATGGCTAATACAGAAGTGTTTTAGGCTAAAATTCCTAGACATGTTTAAAGATGTTTGGTCATTACATACATGCTTTTGTGCTGATTTATTTCGACTACTTGGCTGAATAATGTATGCAAATGTTCTGGACGTTTTTTGCATGGTATTATTGACCGTGTGCTTGCATGGTTCAATGTGGCACAGAAAATGATACTGACTGTGTGCGCTCGCATGGATTATCCATTGAAGTCGCGGTTAGGTCTAATTTTCATGCCTGTGTACGATCTAACTTCTGAAGTGGATTGTATGACATCTTGGGTGGTATTACGTCATCTAAGGGCACTCTGGATTTTGGTAAAGACATAAAAATTGACACGATTCGAAGCTGAAATATTAGATAAGCAAAATCTTCAGTTGTCGACACTGCTGTAGCTGAAACAGCCTCAAATATTTCGCCTCAGATTCAGTGAATTCTCGCTGACATTGTGCACTTTATAAATTAAAAAAATGCTTTATATATTAAATTTAATTTATTAAAGTTAGTTTTTTGTTCATAACTAAGTAATAGCAGCAACATTAACAAAAAGGCAGACACCCAACTCTTCACTTATTCTCTGTCGGTAAGTGTGTACAATCTGCACACAGTAAATAACACTTTGTGACCTCATATGGACCATGCGTGCACATGGTAAATTGCATTTTTTGCACCACCAGGTATAATAGGCCAAACTACCAGATTACCAAAATCATGTCTTCTGCAGTGAAAAATTAAAAATTTGCTTCTGTGTTGCTTTATTTTATGTGTATTTTGTATAAGGTCAGTGCTAGGGTAGATCGGCGATCTCCCACTAGTGAGCAGAAAATTATTAGTGGTAGATTGCCACTTTATCTAATTACATTTATCACATTATTAATGTAAGAATGCAGCCATATTTTTTCACTGCATTACCAGGACTGTCGTTGGGACTGAAATATCAGTCACTTTGTTATCAATTACCAAATTTATTCAAAAACAATATATTTTTAAGTCTGCGTTACAAAGAAACTGATATGGCTTGAGATGGACTCTGATATAATACTGAATAAGCCTGATTTAAATATGTGACAGTGTCGTGGCATGGTCCTATGACTACCAGGAACATACATGTAAGTTCTACCATGTACCTAATAATGTGCCTACCCGATCTACCTCTAGCAATTTTCCAGTGCTAACAGCAAGATCGCCGATCTACCGCTAGAATTATTGTTTGTATAATATTCTGCCTTTGGCGTAATAAACAACTGGCTGATATCCTAACAAAAAACCTAAAAACTGTTACTAAGAGACTGTTGCTAATAAATGTCAAAAACAAAACAATAACTAGATATATCCATTGCATACAGTATTAATAATGAAGAGTTTACCACAAACTAAAAACAGTCTATTTGTCATTAAAAAATAATCGACAACAAACAAACCGGAAACAGAAAAAGTAGTCAATAATAACTTATATTAGAAACCTGGGACGCGTTAAGTTACTCAGCACTGCCGACAGCGCTATGTACTTTTTCGATTTACCCGGTACCTTTTACTTTTCAATTGGATGGTCGGTTCTTGAAATTCTGTCAGTTAGTGCCACTTTTAGCCGACCGTACTTAAGTAACTGTCGAGCTATTGGCATGGTTGCCGTCGTCCGTCCAGCGGTCTCTGTTCGTCTGTCACAGATGTATTATGGCTAAACGGTGCGAGATAGGGCATACCTATAGCCTTGTTATACACGGCTCAGATTTCAGATATGAATGCAGCTTATAACTAGGCTAGGACATACCCGCCAAAAAATTCGACGTCGTGAGGATGTCGTGAAGACGTCATGCACTGGTCCCGACGACGTCTGGCATCGACGTAGAACTGTGAACTCCAGAAGACGTCTTGGGGACGTCAGTCGAAGACGTCTGCTGCCGACGTCTGTGGACTCTCCACAGACGTCGCGACCGACGAGTTTTTATAGCTCCCCCCAGCACCCAGCCTCCACTTTTAAATTATGTTTCGTATTAATGAGGCCTAAGCTGATTTAGTACTAAAATAAGCCTACTGTCTGAAATTATCAAGGCCTACACTCACGTATACAATGCCTCCAGATTTGCCTGTTTGGTAACGGACAGAAGTAGGCCTAATGTACATTTTAAAATGTGTACTGTGTAGGCCTATAAAAACATGACTGAGGCATCAAAGCTAAAGTCGACTACTGAAAACTACAACATAACCACAAATAAAAGTAAAAGAGCTACAATCATATCAGAAGTAAAATTTGAACTAAATTTTTTTGAGGAAAATATAAGCAACACTGCAATGTGTTTAAATATGACACAATGTGTTTTTTTGTTTTAAACAACAACACAAAGACAAAGCAAAGACAGAGTTATCGGCTGCAGCAGTAAACTAATAATAATCACAATCAAAATACTGCATCAGTCACAAATAACTACTGCACCAATCAGGTGGCAAAATGTACGCAACATGGTTTAATGATTTTGGGGTATTAAATATTTTATGCTGAAAACAGCAGACAACAAAATAACCGGCTGATGAGCTTAAAACACGTCAAATCGATGAGTGAATGCATTTGATCAGTCGATCGTTGATTCTGCTATCAGCCATTGGCGTTGCATCTAAGCCATTGGGTCTTTGTATGTGGAGCACATTTTGGCATAAATTCTATATACAAACTTATAATTCTGTTAAATAATTCACATTTTAGTGTATTTTGTGATAATTAACTCGTTACAGCGTTTACTTGAGACAACAGCTTAGCATTATGCAAAAATTTGGAGCATCTACGATTCACATGGTAGTGCACTGACATAAATTAGGTGAAATGGAAAATGAGTGCACCTTACATAATCTCGTCGTCTTAGCCATCAACATGCCAAAAATTATTAAAGTTAGTAAATGTTTGACAAAGTTATGACAAAAAACTATTTTGTCTGTTTTTTTTTCAGAGACAGTGTACATCAAGATATCACATCAATTAACTGATGCAGTTCTAAAAGATCCTTCACAACACAGCTTCTATCGACATCCTTCAAATCATCATCAGAGTAGCGGTTGGCTGGATCAAATAAAAATGACGTCATCCCAATCGTACGTGGAGGAAAGTAATCTGAACTCAGCTCGTCACCTACGTGGCCAGCATCAGCGGGATCAACATCACCAGCAGCTTGCAGTGCCTGCCTGTAAACTCTCGGGTCCGGCTTCTCAAGCCCAGTTGCCGCTGAATACTGCAGGAAATCAAAATAACGATGCAGCCCGTGTTGCTTCAGTGTAGGGATCATTTTCTCATCAGCATTTGAAACAAGGCCAAGAATCAGGCCACGGCGTTTGAATGATTCTAGACAATCGGCAGCATGTGGCAGAGTCGTTCGGACTGGAGAATTTGCATCTAGGTGCTTTATCAGTGCCTCAGACATTGGCAAAAGACTATCAGCACTGCCATGATAACCAGCGGCAGTGAAAACACGGTATACAAAGTCCAGCCACCAATCATGCTCGCTTATGCCATGGTGCTTTCCATAGGCTGGATGATCTCGTTTCTGTACAAACAACATGTTTAATATCTTACTGATTGAAAGCAACATCCACTTAAATGCCACTTAAAATCTAAAACTATGACGCCAATTATAAGTTATGGTATTATAAGTTATGCATATTATATTTGTGACTGCTTCACTTCAGAAGTACGAACTCAGATATAACAGCAATAAATAACAAAGAATTTGAGCTAATGCTCACGAGATGCGCGAAAGCCTATAGCAGTTCCTGTTTGCAAACTGTAAGTCTATCTCCAGCCATTTCGTCGCGACTTATAAGGGGGTACCACTTTTGATGCCCTCATGCGAAGGTTTCCTTGAACCTAGAAAATCGAGACTTGGACCGTCGAAATCTACGTTCAATGCTGAAAATTCCATATGCAGCTTGTCCATGTCTATCTCAATTGCTTTCGGCGCAATTTGCTCTCAAAATGTGTCTTGCAGCCCGAAATCACCAAAAAAATCCATAAAAACCCCTATTTTTGCGTTCAAGGTCACTGAATTCGGTGGCAATCGAGAGCCAGTGTACGACTTCCTACTAGTGATTAACAGTAACCTAGGCCCTATCTCGCACCGTTGTTGAGATACAGAGACTTACTGGCTAACAAGAAATTTGAGCTAATGCTCACGAGAAGCGCGAAAGCCTATAGCAGTTCCGGTTCAGTAGTTTAGCTGAAAATTGGGGGTGTTCACGCTAAGCTAATATACAAATATCAAAGTCTCTATCTGGATCGCATAATGATAGTTCTGTGGCACTACCTTGTGAATGATACAGACTTGTGTCGCAGCCCAAAATCGCTAAAAAATCCATAAAACCCCTTATTTTGGCGTTCAAGGTCATTGAATTTGGCGCCAATCGAGAGCCATTTTACAACTTCCTATCAGTGACTTATAGTAACCTAGGCTCTATGTCACACCGCTACTGGGATACAGCGACTTATTGGCCAAAAATCGCAAATTTTGCCCACCCCCTCTCATTTAGCGCCCTCGTTCGGGGTGACCCCTTCAAATTTATGGAAAAGCTTTACGGTTCCTGAAACTAGAATCTTCCATTCAGCCAAGGGTGAAGATTTGGTGACTCTAGCTTGCACCGCTTTTGACTGATTCACCCGTGTGACAGACAGATGGATGGACAGAATTGCGATGGCTAAGACGCACTGAAAGAAGTAGCTGCTTTCGCGCATAAAAATCGCAAATTTTTCCCACCCCCTCTCATTTAGCGCCCTCATTCGGGGTGACCCCCTTTGAATTTATGGAAAATCTTTACGGTTCCTGAAACTAGAGTCTTCCAGGCAGCTGAAGGTGAAGATTTGGTGATCCTAGCTTGTACCGTTTTTGACTGATCCAACCACCTGATGGATGGATGGACGGACAGAATTGCGATGGCTAAGATGCGCTGAAAGCAGTAGCTCCTTTCGCAGGTAAAAACAACGAATTGATGCAAGCTCATTGTGATCTACAATCAAAACGATCATATTCAGCATGATGCTATTACTACAGAAATGTAAGTATTATGAAGGCAGAAAAGTTAAAAATTTATAAAAAGCATTTTTCTTCTCAGACAAACTTTACTACGAATATGATGAATACACTTCTTCACAGCCACTTGCACTACAGTTACACATACATATTTATACCTTCTGATGCCATGTTTTCTGATACACCCTTTCAATATCTGCTTCTGGTATATCAATTCCGAATGACTTGGCCACTTTTGCATATTGATGTGATGGTGATCCATGCACCTTAATCAGTGTGTTGTACAAATCAAATGTCAGTAATCTCAGTCGATGCATCTGCAACAGAGTACCATGAGCAGCAAAAAATCTAAATACTAGCTATAAACTGGGAGAAAAAATGAGTTGAAATCTAACATGATAAAAGGCATAATTTCTAATAAAATCAGTACAAAGTTTTTTAACACACTCTGATTGTGCCACTGCACAACTTGCTTATTAAATAACTAATTACTAAAAATTGTAATCAATTATGTTAATAATCACATGATACAAACGGTGGCATTGTGGCTGTGGAAACAAGAAAAGCCCTGCTAATTAGGGTTAGTTTAGATTAGAGGATATGTGCATTATTGGAAAAGAAGAAGAAGAAAAAGGTTAGGGTTAGGTTTAGAGTTTGGAGTCGCATTTAATTGCAACTAAAATGACTAAAATCCAGTACAATAGGTGTCATAATCATTCTCGGAGAATCAGGGTTAGTTTTAAAGTTAGGGTTAGGAATAGTATTAAGATTAGGTTTAGGGTTTGTAGTCGCATTCAAATGCAATTAAAATAACTAAAATCCAGTATAATCGGTGTCATAATCATTCTCGGTCGATAAACAGCTGTGATGTAGAGATCGCATTGCATGCACATGTATGATTTGTTGCAAAATAGTTATAAAACGTGAAACGTTCGTAAATATTTCTTCATTTTCGGACTTTAGACATGACATCTTTAGCAGTTGACTAATGTAAATGAAATCGGAAATTTGCGAGTAAGTGACCATGTGATATCGCCCAAACTTCAACTGGCTGAATTCGAAAAATCCCTCCTCAGGATAAATAGCCGTTTCTAACCGGCCGGACTATTAATTCGGCGGCCGTACAAATAGCACGTTATTTGTGCAGCTGCCGGATAAATAGTCACCGCGTTCTTCTTTTTCATCGGCGGATGGTCAAACTTCAACAGGTAAGACTCCTGATCACATTAATACCAGCATCACACCAATAACCTGAAAAAGTTCTGGTGCCTAATAGCTAATCTGGCAGAAGCTATTTTGACAAAATAGCATTATAAAACGTTATAACATTACTGTGGTTATAACAAAATTAACCGGAAATCGTGGAAAATTTGGACAAACTATAGTCGAAAAGCAGACTGAATTAGTAACTTCTAGTTTCCACTTCTGTTAAGTATGTAACGCATACTTAACCGCCACTGTCTGCGAGCGTGACATGGATCAGATGCTGCAGCCTGCTGAGCCTATTTATGAAGTCTAAACATTTCGTATTTCGTCATTCCAACTATACTAACTGTATTTCATGTTTCAGCCTGCAAGCTTGGTGCTTCAAGGTAGTACATTGGGTGAGATCAAGTTTTGCTAAGACTTTAGTCTGTCTTAGCAAAACTTGACCTCACCATTGCAACTGCTTTGACGAGTTTGACGACTCCGTTTGTGCTTCACCCAGTTCAGTTGCCGTCGCCTTTGAGAACAGTCTACCGAATTATGAATAAGTCGGCACGCGAATCATCTGAGCGATGCTGGTGTCTTCTTTCTTGGCGATGATGGCGAACAGGGCGTCAGCATAGCTTGCGGATCCTTTGTGAATTGCAGATGCTTCGTGCTACATATGGCAAATGTTTGTCTGTTGACTCGCGACGCTGCAAGCTATATTTGAAGCGACCTGTATTGTCAGACACCGTGACACCGTGTTTGTGGGTGTCTGCTTTTGTCAGCGCTGTCTGTCGATCAGACATCGATCCTAGCAGCTGATGTGCTACGTCGCAAAGCTTGCAGCGTCGCAAGCCACATCGCCTACCCGCTACACCGGCTCTCTCCGACCACGTCACTGGCGTAGCCATAGGGAGGGCACTGGGGCCCCGTGCTCCCATAAGTTTACTCAGTTGCTCAAAATAGTGCCAAAAATGCATCAAAATACACTGTACGTCATTTTCACACCAAAAAAATACAAATTTTTTTTCTGGGGAGGAAGCTGTGCTTTCCTTCTCCCCATGCAGATTCCTTTCCCTCAAGTGCCCCCATTACAATTAGATCCTGGCTACGCCAATGGTCCACGTCCGTCACATTGCTGCATTTTGTCAGAACGACACTAGCTAATTGATCATTGAGTATTCAATGTCAATTCCGTCAAAAACGTTACTTTTAGAATTTTAAAACTTAGGCCTATACAAAAATGCAAAACAAGTTATACCCCTATAAAAAGTGTCAAGTTAGAGAGGAATTACCAGTATAATAATTATACTTGCAATTTTCCACTAGGCTAATTCGCCGTGGGCGTAAGCCTATATGTCAGAAACGGTGCGAGATAGTGCCAATTGAGGTTATAGGGCGTTAAAAATCCTGCTTCCGGTGCCAAATTATGGGAGTTTCGGAGCTCCCCACGAAAATATGGAAGACAAACGAACACAATATTAGCGAATGGCAAGTAGCGAGTGGCGCGCAGCGCCGGGTATCTAGTATCTTAGTATATATTTTTATAGGCAGCACGCATTATTCAAGTTGGATAGTATAGGGTCTACTAGCTCCTGTATTAAGCCAATCACCGAAGCGTGACGTTTTTTCTGCACGTGCCTTCACATAGGTCAGCTCGCTATTTTGACCAAGTCAGTGTCATTCGGCCTACATATGAAGGCTAAACCACGCCCCTCTGAAGGTCCTTTCATCATCGTTTAGTTCTGCGCCCACCAAGTGTAGTCGTATTGGCGACGTAAAGCTGTGAGCGACGATGAACACAGAACAGTCGGGGATCTATCAGCGATGGAAAGACGGTTTTATAGTTCGGCGCATGAGACGAGACGAGGGGCAACAAGTCGCCAAGTTCTTCAGCGATTTTATCGTTGCCGCCGACTTGGAGTTGGTGCTCGACGTGCGAGAAGACCTAGCCGACGACGACAGCCGGTCTGGGTTCTACGTCGGCGAGCTGCAAGGACAGATAGTCGCGTCGCTCGCAGTAACTCAGGTCGCTGATGATCAGAAATGTGCCAGCTATCTGTACGTCGCCGAGCGCTACCGACAGATGGGGCTAGCAAGCAGGGTGATTGCAGTTGCTCTTGACATCATTGATCATCGTCAAAACTGGACCGGCGTCATTAGCATGGACGCAATTCACTCCTTGCAACCGATGTACGAGAAAATCGGCGCCCAGGCAGTTTGCGAGACGATCAGATACCAAGGAGTAGTTTCAGCTGATGTCGACCGAAACAGATCCGAAGCCAACATAATAGACCTGCCGGTACAAAAATAGCCGACTGTCAATTCGTTGCTGCTTTTTCTGTCTTTGTTTTTTTCATATGGATTGAAAGTGTTATTCAACAATGACACAATAAACGAGTAATTTAACTGCAACAAGTTGGACGTCATCCACGGAGAGACGTGTTGGAACTGTCGTCACGCCGTACCGTACAGTAAAGCAAGCCTGTAATATTCAGTTAAGACATCTGCAGAGTTGTATGAAATAAAATATTTATTAATGTTGATATTATATGATTAGATTAGAAGTCCTGTTGTAGGCCGGTGACGCGGAGTTTGAGAGACTGATGAGTTACGACGACAAATGCTTCATACGACCGGGCTCGGCGTGGCGACGCGCCTTCCTGTCTCGTTGGCTGAAGATACCCGGCGGTCGGAGCGTGATGGCTGTCAATGGGCATGGTGATGTGATCGGCTATGCATGCAGGCGACCAGTTGTCACGTCAGGTATAGGCGTGGATCATCTCGTTGGACCTTTGTACGTCGACTCGTACGACGTGGCGTGGGACCTACTGCACCAACTCACGTCTGACATCACCGGACAGACTATCGAGATGCAGACGATGTAAGCGCTGTTATAAGATGAGTTATAGAAAACTCTTAGGAGTGGGGTGTCTTGGCGACGTAACGGTTGGCACGTTGAACTTGTATGTACGATCATGTGGTCGTGAGGTCGAATCCCGGTCGAGTCGATCAAGTAGTTATTATCTGGATGGATAACTGTCTGCGGACAGCTAAACCATCTTGGTATATAACCAGCCAGTTTCCAAGCTCAACTCAGATTTTCACCCATCCGGGATAAATAAATTGAATACTGGTTTGCTTGTCTGGGGTTAAGGCGGGTCACGTTTACCTGTCACGTGGCAGGTGACGCTCCGTTGCTCTGAGATATAGGTTACCATTAGAGCCTGCAACCTTTTAACTTCTAATAAGGCAAGAGCCTTAATATGCGGCCGTCCTATATAACAAGCCGAATCTCGTACGAGCTTTGCACTGGAAAAAAACAAAAAACCCAGCTGTTGCTAGAATAGCCGACCGTACTGGTTGTTAATGACCTTTAAGGTCATCCAAGGTCAATGCTTACCATCTAATCTAACAAGCAGTATGCCACTTCTTATTAGTGATCAATAGTAACCTTCGCCGTATATCTCGCCGTTTCCGAGATATGGCCAGTTTTCCGTTGAAAATCGTACATTTTTTCTACCTCTTTCATTCAAGCTCAAATTTGAAAATGTTTTTCTTAGATCGCTGAAATTTTGCACATCCGCATGGCAAATTATTTATGTAAAGTTTTCCTCTACGACCTACTCGTTAACCAGGATGCATCAGTTACGGACGGACAGACAGATGGACGAACAGACGAACGACAACCATACCAATAGCTTGATCGTTACTTATATACGGTCGGCTAAAAACTGTAGTAAACCAAAATTGGCGTGAACGTTCCGCAGGGAGGAATTAACCGATTTACCAATTTTCAGTTAAAATGGTCAAAAATCAGAGTTTGGGTTTAGACTTTAGCAGTGTATATCTAGGCGAACAGCCGCATATGTCGGCACTGGGTTTACATGTTAATCTAGTTTAACAACGTAGTAAAAGGAGTAGGCTTTATAGCGAACAAACGAATAATGTTTGCGTTTTTTGGTCTACGAAAATTAAGCCCAAATTTTGACTGCGACAAACACCATAGGTATATACATGAACATCTCTGACTTCTAGGCATTGGCAGACTGTCGTGTTTTGGTTTTAGAGAGCCGAGCAAGGACGCACTTCGTTTGGTGGGCGAGATGAACTTGAAACGCGCAGAACCACAACTGATTCGGATGTACATCTATCGTTGCAGTCGTCAGTCCGAAGCACTCAGTCGGCGCGTTTACGCTATTACTTCTAACACTGTCTGTGGCTTCTGAGTTATGACGAGTGACGACGCTCGTCGTTATCAGCAGTAACGAACATATGATACTTCAAACGCACTGCATTGTTAATATTCAACATATAAGACAATAAGACAATAAAAATATCACAGTTGCAAGTAAACGTAAACAATTGCATTGGCATATACACTGAGACGTGCAATAAGTGGAATGAACATTGAACACTAGCGGCAGGTCACGTATCATTTGCAGGCGTTCGAAAATTCCAAAAATTTTAACAAATTTATTGTTAATTTTTATGGTAGTTGTGATGCTGTGTTAAGCGCCAATTAACTCATTTGATTCATGTGCAGAATATGCACTAAATGAAGCTCTGGGTACATAGGGTACATGTAGGCTTATCCAACGAATGTTTATCAGCGAATGTTGGAACTGACCGTCAGAGAGAGAACTCGGCTAAACGCATTATATTGTTGACTAGAATGTCAGTATAAAACATAAAACGGCGTACTGTAAAGTGACACGGGGCCGTCTACACCATTATATAAACTTTGGAGCAAAATTAATGCTCGGTCACTCTGTGATAGATTTTCCAGTCGTTCAGAAGGAGTTAGTATAATTTAAGTCTGTGGCCTACACAAAATAACAAAAATCGTCAAAGACATCATAATATTTGATCAAACGTATTTATGCATAATTCGGTCCTTTCAGCTTAATGTTCCAAAATGTTTTAGCTCCAAATTGTCTTAAAATTGACGCTCGGTTGGGGTTTTATTCAGAACCCGCTGGAAAAGCGTAGCCTATACAACACTTCCTCAAATTTTTAGCTGTATAAGAGGGCTCCCAGAAAAGGGATAAAGAGAAAAGGAGAAAAAGAAAAGGGGAAGAACAAGGTATGGAAAGTAAACTAGCTCTAATTAGAGTTAATAACTTAACAAGCATAGACGTCCCTAAAACAATGTAAAATAGTGAAAGCGACAAGGTAACAAGACAATGAAGTGACGAAAGGGAAAGAAACAATGGAAGCGAGCTTCTACTTGACCATGGCGACAGTGTGTTGCGCTCCGCCGGTCACCAGAACCGCTCTGCAACGGAAATATTTACAATACAACACTTTTTGTTCATCAAGTAACTAGAAGCTATCAGAGAATATCAAACCTCCGCCGTGAACGATGCTGACACGTGGTCAGTACGACGAATCTAATAACTTTTATTCGCCTGGTTCTACTTTTCCAACTTGGACTCCGGAACCTGCATCCAGATCCTAAATCGATCGCCACTAAAATCCGAGTGTTTGGTCGTTGGGCCACTTTTCATTCTTTTAAAAATTGTACCAACTGTTATGCACGTTACAACTTTGTGTTTGGTTCAGTTGTCATTTAGATAATGGATTACTCAAAATCCATTATCCAAGTGACAACTAAACCAAACACATCAAAGAGACAGACAAACAGACAAACAGACCAACGGACGGGCTCTGTCACAATATCCTTCTTTTTCGGCGGAGGTAAATACAATGTGTTCCAATAAAAAGTAGTGCACCAAGCTGTGTAGGGTATGCAGCTGCTACGTCAATGAAGCCGTCAAACTCGAGACAAAACTCACAGATCATGCATACATATCTGTAAGCTTATTATCTCGTAAAAACGTGACCTGCGCTGTTATTAATTTCAGGCTACTTTAAACGTTGTAGACACTAGGCAATGTAAAAGCAGAATTCAGATAAAATTCAATGAGCACACTTAGGCGGACGATCTCACCTCATGTCAGCAGCGTGCCGATAAGTATAGCGACATCGTCGCTTGACGTATATTGATTTTATGACTTCATGCAAAGTGTTTGTTTGGCGGTTTTGAATAGCGGTAATGGGTAACATCGTTGGCCGCATTAACGAAGTTAGCGTACGCCGAGCCGGGTTAGTACTTAGACGGATGACCGTTCGCGGGTATACAGTCTTGGTGTGTAACCAAACCACCCAAGTCAACTCAGCCTGGCCATCCCTCCCTGGGTAAGCACAACTAGTTAGCGAAAGCTGCGGCGTAAACAGGCACACTCCTCGATGCACTAACCCCGTGTCCGCGGTCTTGCAGTGTAAACTAGTGTCTGGTTGATGCCTAAGGAAACGGAGATCAGAGCCGCACTGTGAGCCTTATAGCTCGAGAAGAACTTTGCGTTTTACGATACATATGTTTGTCACGCTATCCATCAAAGGCAACTTTCTTTTACTTAGCCTAGTTTGTGTAAGTTTTTTTGACTGTGCCGGTTATCCGGTCTAGTACGCTTACTTACTCACACGGCAATTCAGTAGTGTGCTGTGCGGAATTATTATTACCTGCCAAGGACGTCGATTTGAGCCGGTTCAAAAAGATCATCACCATTACCATGCTGTCCGAGTTGATCGCAAGTCATTGAACCCCAGCCGAATGATTCTCCTATAAGACAGCGAGTAGTAATACCCTTTTACACGATCGAGCAAACGTCGAGCAGACCTGATGGAACCCCGCCCCTGGCTCAAATGTACGCCTAGGCTTAGCCCACAGCTGATCACGTGTTATATAGGCCTTCCAATTACAACCCGCCCGCCCTCCTAATCAGCATGCTAATTACATTGGCTCGTCGAGCTAGCTAAATGAATGCTAGCAAACATCGAGCAGACGTCGAGCAATGAACATGTGTATTTTGAATACATTTGCTCATCGTTTGCTCGACGTTTGCTCGATCATGTAAACAAGGTATGAAGGTACTTGCTATAGCGCCGCTTTCACGAGTCGGACTCCTTCGCAGAAGCGCTTTGCAATCTCAGAAGTGGCGGCTGATTGACACCAATTCTAGAATGCCGCAGCGCGCTGACATCCACTGCCCGCACCGGCAAACAGTTCGCCGGTACGGACAGCAGACATACCACCGCCCCAATCAACCACACCACGCCTAAGAACCTTCACCCCTATAATTAGCCTAAATAGTCCTAGTATCACATCGTTATTATTGTGCTAGTTATACGTTTACAACTTCATCGAATTCGACAGCTTTATATACGAGATATCTTTACATCGGCGATAAACTTGAAACACACTAAGAAGTCTGAATTTCCATCAGCCATCACACCCGGACGCGTCGTACGTAAATTATGTACCAGTTTTGAAACGTAATTAAAGTTACAATGCTACTCAAAGTACTCATATGTTCTAAACTCTAAAGCTTAGATTAAGCCATTCTGTAGTCTGCACAAATAGCCTACAAATTTTTGTTTTACTTCATTTAATTTTAAGGAACCAGGCAGAAAAGAAAAAACCAACAAGAAGCCAAGCGTCCAAATTTCAGTCACGTTGAGAAAGCGATTTGTGAAAGATGAGAGTTCCATGCACGCTATGCTAACCGAACGCTGTCTCGAAAGCTACAATGAGTGCCAGCATAACAGACGTCGCACTTGGTCGCCAAGCGATATACACCGTGTCCGAAAAAAACATCCTCAACATTTAAAAAAGAATTTTCAGATTTTAATAATTTTTTTCAGTTATATTTCTGACACAACTGCTTATCAAACGATTAGTTCCTACCTTACCTAATGTCTGCTTCTGCACTACCTGGAAAAACCAAAACAAGCGATATGTGCACCTGCACCAAAAATTATTAAAATCTATCAATTCTTCTTTAAGTCACAAGCGATAATGTCAGGGATGCTTTTTGACGTTTTTGTTCATTTTAACGCATATTTCGTTGGTTTATGTTTCCCCAGGTAGTGCAGAAGCAGACATTGGGTGAGATGGTAAATTGGCCAGTCATTTGATGGCCAATTGTGCCGTAAATATCTGTATCAAAAATTATTAAAATTGGTAGACATTTCTTTGAGTGACAATCGATAATGTTCGAAATGTTTTTTTAGGACACTGTGTAAATAGCTACTGTTTCATGCACGTGGTCAACTGATCATCTCGCGTGCTAATTGCTCGACGTTTGCTGGAAATTTGCTGGACGTTTGCTGAATCGTGTTAACGGAGTATAATACCCCGTTTCCACGATCGAGCAAACGTCGAGCAAACATCAAGCAAATATGGAGCATGCATAAACCATAGCCTACACGAAGCAAACATCAAGCAAACATCGAGCAATTATATATGTTAGCTGGACGAGCCAGCTCGTCGAGCCACCTTCATCGTGTAAAAGGGGGTACCCCGTTTATACGATCAAGCAAAGATCGAGCAAATACGAAGCATGCATAAAGCATAGCTTACACGAAGCAAACATCAAGCAAACATCGAGCAGACATCGAGCAAATGTCGATCAAACGTCGAGCAAACATCGAGCAAACATCGAGCAAACATCGAGCTGGCTCGTCCAGCTAATTAGAGGCAGCTCGTTGAGCCAGCTCGTCGAGCCAGCTTCATCATGTAAACGGGATATTAATGAACAAAGAAAATATCGGACGCAGGTTTTGCAAATATTTCTCACAATAAAAACGCCTTGCTCGGAAGTCACGCTACAGCCTATACAGTTCCTGTTGCAGTACTGACCTTCAATGTCATGCAAAATAAATGATTTTCATGTCATTCGAAAGCTAATATGTGACTTTCTATTAGTGATCAATAACAACTTCAACTTTATCTCGCACTGTCTAGCCGCAATAGCGCGTAATGGCCTTCAAAGTCATCCAAGGTCACTGATTTCCATCTAATCTGACAGGGCGTATGACACTTTCTATTAGCGATTAATAGTAACCTAGGCCGCATCTCTCACCATTTCCGAGATACGACCACTTATAGCTTTAAACATTCAATTCAAAATTGCGGCCAAACCGCTGCAAGTGGACACACGGTTACTATTGACAGCATATAAGAAGTCTTATCTCGTGGCACCATCACCGACCCTCTACGACTTACGGTTCACCGACAATACCGCATGATTGGCTTACCATAGTGCGTTATTACCCTTCAAGGTCATTCAAGGTCAATGATTTATATTTCATTTGAAAGCCAGTATGCGACTTCCTATTAGTGATCAATAGCAACCCAGGCCTTATCTTGCACCGTTTAGTTACAATACATCCGAGACAGACGGACAGACAGACAGACAGACGGACGGACGACAACTCATGCCAACAGCTCGACTTTTACCAAAGTATGGTCGGCTAAAAAACAGCAGATAGCAGAAACGAAGCATCGTCATAATAAGTTACAATAAATTGATCAAATTGCAACCTTTTATAATTTTGTTGACGTTTCGGCAACCGCTGCTGCCTTCGTCCGAACGACTGTCCACCAGGTGTATCTGCGGCGGACAGGAAGTAGTCATAGATGCGTGGAAGTTGATACACCTGGTGGTCAGTCGTTCGGAAGAAGGCAGCAACGGTTGCCGAAACGTCAACAAAAACAATAATAAAAAGTTGTAATTTGATGAAATTTGATAAAATTTGTAATTTGATAATTTGATGTAACTTATTATGTTACGTTTCAACCTATGAGTCTATTCAAAGAAGCATCATCATGTTGCTAGTTTGTCTGAAATACCTGCTGCGGTGACAGCAAAAGAGACTTGAGTGCCAGTGCCGATAGAGACGCATTTACGTCCGAGTAGACTTCCTTCGACCATGCCCAACTCGCTCCGATACCTGACTGAACGATTTCCGTTACCGAGCTGACCGTACACGTTACTTCCGACTGAATGTACACGACCTGCCCAATACGCCAGAGCTTTCAGACACCCAAGAGAAAACACCACAGCCCTAAACTACGAACAACAGATCAAGCTGGGTCGCCTAACTAAAACACAAATCATTTCATTGCAAATTTATACCGCACAATTCGTATGTACATAGAGATGACGAGAATTAGAGAAACCGTATGACGCTTCGACGAAAAACGTTGTTCTTGGATCTCTCTGTTCGCATTCCATAGTAAACAACTCTCAAATTATGAACGAATCTAAACGGTCAAAGGTCAGGCGGACGGCTCCACAATATGTCGGCACTGGGCCTACAATAAGTTTTCTAGCTGCTGACCTGCACGGTCGAGCGCCAGGGTGTGTTCGTGACCGAGACTGAATGCTTTCAGGCGCCGATTCTGAAAACTCGCCGGCATTCGAGGCAAAGCGACGACCTGAGTGTCAGCAGCAAAACCTGCACAATTTGTGTACGGCTGACGACGGTATCGTATTATGAAGATGTCTGCACTTATTAAAGTCTCCAAAAAGCTAATATTTTAAAGAGCGTTCTGAGCGACGTAAATGAACTGAACTGAACTGACATGGTTTAGTTTTTGAGGACGCGTGCAAGCATTACAGAAGGCGCCATCTAACAGCGTCGGCGACTACGTGACTACGCGCACGTACATGCCAACCAATGACAAATGGGCTCGCCCTGCTCGCCCATTGGTCAATTCGTCAAAAACTAAACCATGTTAGTTTCTAAAGTTCAGTTTAGTTACGTCGCTCCGTATGCGCCTTTAGGCTACGTATCTCAGCAACCATGCGACACAAACGGCTAGCTTTAACAGAGGTCTTTTTGCTAATTACTGCGAAACGTTTCAATGTAATCGAAAATAAATTTAAATTAAAAAGTCTAGATTCAATACTGCCCTTTTTTACAGATGGGGCAAAATGCTAAAACGACGTTAAATTTGGAGAACTTTAGACTATGATCGCGAATATCTCCAGATCGCAGCAAAATGTCGATAATCGGAAAATGACAAAAAGATGCAAACTACAGTTTCTCCACCTTAATTTGAAAAGTTTGGTTCTAAAGGGCAAAAAAATTTGACCGGAGTTTGGACCCACCCAAAATAAACACTTAAAGCAGCCGCTTTGCTATTATTCAGCAGCATATACCGAGTTGACCGCTGGCGTTGAGACCCCACGCATAGATGTATTCGGTCTTGTGTGATCTAGCGACGGTTGCGTAGTTGCCGGCCCAGACGTTGCAGAACTCCAAGTCACGGTCGAACATCACGCAGCATGGCGTCAGCGAGAACACTGCAACATCAAACACAACGCAACGGACACGTGTCAGCGTTGAGCTCCGTCGTCTGCTATAACTTTCACCGAGATTTTAGTCTAAGACCAAAGTCAAGACTGAATTTTTTGATACCGGTATTAGCAAACGTCGTGGGTCTAAGTTTTCAGTCTAAAACTAAAGTTTCAGCGACACTTGACCTCACCCATTGTCTCTCAAATACGAAGCACGGTGGGCGCTTGATGCCTCCAGCTAATTTTTGCCTTCGACCGCAGTAAGTAAGAAAGTAAGTAATTTATTGCAACACGTAAACTGTAAATAACCTCGAGTGTGCTAACAGAACGAAAAGTGGAAATGTTTTAGCTGCAATGGGGACTCAATGACGAAGGAAATGTTTTTGTACTGTAACTATCAAAATGGTTTGCAGCACACTGTTCAACGTTACGCGTCGGCCTATCAGTAGGCCTAAGTTCAATCCGCTTGTCAGACATGCCAGTTAGACGACTACCTGAATTTAAGCTAAAAAAGACGGCATACAATACAAACCAGACAAATGAATCTTTGGATCGGTAATAGGAATCTCTCTGCCAAGCACTCCACATTCTGACGATCCTGCGTGTCGTAATACATCACCGACACGATAGCGCAAAAATAACTAATCACTAATAAATCAATCAATAAACGGTATGATTTAATAAGACAAATAAAACTGCTAAACATCGTTGCAAAAGAATGCAGATGGCGCCATCCGACTACCATGGGAAAGTGGGGAAGACCAGTCATGTATGTCATGACATGGACATCAGAGGCAGAACGTAGAAATGAGGCCGACCCCAGAAATCAGTGGCGGTTAACGTTGCAAGACGTGCTCAAGCAGAACCATCGACCAATCCCGAGTTATAAGGTGCATAGGGCGGTTCTGATATCCGTTTCCTCAGCCCTCATCCAGACACGAGGTTAAATTGCAAGACCACGGATACGGGGGCTATAATGTATCGCGCGGTGTGCTTATTTACGTCTTAGCTTTTGCTAATACTTATTGTACTCACCCACAAACGGGTGCCCAGGCCGAGTTGACCTGGATGGCTGGTTACATAGCCTACCGAGATGGTTTGTCTGCAGACGGTCGCCCATCTAAGTACCGACCGAGCTGGGCGTTGATTAACTTCGTTGATGCGACCAAGAACGTTACCAACTAAGCAAACCAACACCATAATATGATGACGATAATAACAGTAATAATATACATGCAAAGTGGTCCAAAAATTAAGTCACAAATTTTGTGTCCAAACTGCATCAAATAACGACATTTGGGCCTTACGGCTCGTAAGCAAAGCGTTTGCACGGTGCAGTTACTGTTCACATACAGTTGATAGGCCTACCCATCGTAAAGATTTGATGATTCCAAGTGAGACAGACGAGGTGTTCGTTGCCGCTGACAATCTTTATCGACGGATTAAGTTGCATTATTTCAACCGGTTTCAGCGACATGCGAATCGTAGACGTCAAGCCAAGCTCGCCGTGACTGTCCTGCGATTTACACACCTCGTCGTCGTCAACATCATCTTTACTATGGTTCACTTTCCAGACCACAAACAGTTTACAATATCCATAAAATGCACGAAATAGGCCTACAAAAGTGTTTCAAAAACAGAAAAGCTTATGCCGCTTACGGCTGGGCATACGCGTAAAAAAGAAATAAACCGAGACCTACACGAATTCGGGAGACAGGTCAAATAAACACTTACATGGGAGTAATTTGCTAAAAAAAATAAAAGACAAACACACACGCGCTCGCGCGCAAACAAGAATTAACTAAAACGAAAAAAACAACTACGCCCTAAAGGTATTAAAGTGCATACCCTAAATGCATAAAATTACATTTAACAGTGAGAAAATCAGACTATGACGTTGAGAAACAAAATATTTCTGAGACGGAATTATCAGCCGCGTACCCTGAAGGCGCCCCAGAGGAAGACGCGTCCTTGGCACGTAAGGACGGCCGTGTGGCTGTCTCCGGCGGACACCTGGGCTATGACTGTACTGCAGCCGAGGTCGACGGGCAAAGCACAGTACGCACGACTGTCGTCATCGTCGTCACTAGCCTCACGTCCAAGTGCACAGTGGTCGTTACAACCGAACGTAAACACCTCCAACCAAACACGCACTCAGCGTGCACGTTCACTGTATTTGCGACTGTATGTTTTTGCTGGCGGTTGAACCCAAATCTGTAATTCCCTTGGACGGTCAAAAACCCCCGTCCAACAGAAAGACCCCACAAGTGTACCTGTCAAATGGTATTTTATTTCTGTCGAACAGTTTAAGCAGGGTGCGTCGATTAAAAAAAACGCTTTTATCTAGACCTAGGCCAACTCAAGAGAGAGCCTTAATGTCTACGACTTTTTGAGAAGGCGAACAAGGGGATTAGCTCCCACGCAATCGACCTAGCTAAGTTTACAAGAGTTTTGTTACCTTGCCATCGGCGTCGAGGCATACCGTGTGCATCCCTCCGACGGCCACTTGAACAACGTTGCGTAGCAGCGGCACCGGTGTGGCCGTCGCCGTGGCCATGGTGTCGGGACCGAGACCGAGTTGTCCTGTGTCACCGATTCCCAGTGTGACGACGCAGCACTGAGGAATGACAACGCTGGTGGTCCTGTAGCACGGTGATACATCTTCCTCCTGCTGCACCGCCTCATCCGTCGACATCGACGACTCACCTGTATACAACGTGTGATGTTACTTGTAGCCGGCTGACTGAAGATGCGCACACAGCGACAGAAATAACATGAACTAAACTCAACTGAACTGAAATCACTAAAACGAAAGCCGCACGTTTCGGCTTTTATTTTATTTCATTCAATTTCATTTTTTTTTCTGTCGCTGTACGCGCCTCTATGATTCGTTTTCATCTGCATTCATAAACGCGCCGCCACCGACGCCGCCGCTGAAAATGACCGAAACCGACCCTTTAATGGTAACAGGGATTTTATAC
>Ga0056128_1001608_pt1 | contig 25583 bp, 15 predicted proteins | sample WorMetLIZISLAND2_FD_71113 | JGI IMG/M metagenome (GOLD analysis project Ga0056128, IMG submission 71113) | Marine gutless worms symbiont microbial communities from Max Planck institute for Marine Microbiology, Germany - Olavius geniculatus... ... | reverse complement strand
AGTGTAGAAACAGATGTTGAGTGAGATGGGAAATTAAATTGTCACTTGACGACAAGTTGTCTCAGGAATATTCGTACCAAAAATTATTAAAATCCGATAATCCTTCTTCACGTTATAGTCGAAAATGTCGGGGATGTTTTTTTGGAACACAGTGTAGTTTCTCTCTTATGGCGCTGTGTCACTGCGATGATGACATTGGCAACCATGTGATGCCAGAGCATTCTGTCTTCCGAAGCCTTGATGAGCTGTGCTGAGCTCACACTGGGCGACTTCACTTTTTCACTTTTGCTGAGACTTTTGCAGAGCCTAAACTTCGGTCTGAGTACTTATTTAAGTCAAAAAGTGAAGTCATTTCGCTGAGCGAAAAAACATGGCGACTATTTACAGTCCTATACGTACGGATAGTTTAGTAAATTAAAACAGTCTGGTACCAAAAATAAACGCCATAATGGCTACACAGTGACGTAAGACGTTACGTAATTACGTCATTTGCATGCACGGTGCAATTAAATAAACAAGTCCAAGCGTAACTGGTTGATTTCTTTCCTGTTAGGTTTACCGGTTTTCCGCCAATTTTAATCGTTTAGTTCAACTGTGGTCTAAGTACAGACTTTAGCGTTCAGCTTCAGCTTTCGTTCTGCGAAAAGGCTCAGCGAAAGTCTAAGTCAAAAAGTGAAGTCGCTTACTGTCCTTCCATGATTTGCCTAAGCTGTCCAGATACTTCAATCTCTGACATTCATTGCTCTCTTGCCCTGTACCCGTCCATGATAGAAGCATCAACTCATCATATGACAGTGTTGACCTGCTATGTCTGCTTGCTGCAGATGGAGGTTCGCGAGGATTGCTGTTCAGTCTGCCGACGCAGCGGTGAACTGCTAATGTGTGACGTCTGTAGTCTCGTCTACCACCTACAGTGCCTTAATCCACCCCTCAGTGCGGTCCCTGTCGGCCTGTGGTCCTGTCCTAAATGCCAGGTACATCTGCAGCTGACTTAGCATATTGTGGCTTGGTGGTGTGGAATGTCGGACTTACTATGGAAAGGTTGTGGGTTCGACTTTTGCTTGGGCCACTATCAACTAGTTACTGCTTGGATGGGTGACTGTCTGCAGACAGGTAAACAGTCTCAGTCTATAACCGTACACCAAAATCAACTCAGCCTTCCATCCCTCTGAGGTAGTTACCGGCTTGTCTGGCTGGGGTTAAGGTGGGGTACATTTGCCTCTGTTGGGTGGCAGGTAACACTGGGTGATCCCATATGGCAGGTGATGGGGGCTCCATGGCTCTGTGATGGGCTTTCTATTAACAACTATACACCACTTTTACCTTTACCTTTAAGCGCAATCAAGTGCAATCCACATCATAACCATCTTGAGCTAAATTTGTTTAACTATGACAGTATTGAAACTGCTAATTAGATAGTATCAGTTTACAAAGTGCATTCATCCATTGGGCATAAGTTAACACTTGAACTATCTTATATTTAGGGGAATTGCCTGATAAATAAATTATTTGATGTGAGAATTCTCAACAAATACGTTTGTTGCATGCTAGTTGGGAGTTTAAATGGACATCATGAGGCATATTCCTATGCACAGTGCTAACTGTAGAACATCAGAACTTAAACTAAATTTGACTTTCACTGACAGCAAACACTGAACTCAGTGAATTCAGCACAGTCGTCAGTGGACAAGCTTAGCGCTTACAGTTAGCACTATGCATAGGAATACACCCATACTGTTGTTGTACCATAATTAATTCTCAGAAGTGTGCATTGCCTACGATTGCATGGGATTGCATGCCCTGGCTGTCAGTGAACCATCTCAGTTATGTGCATGTGTAACAAGCATTATTCGGCAAATATACTGGTAACACAGATGTGGGCATTAGAACAACGCAGTGTCTAAGCATTAGGCCTAGCACTACATAGCATCAGACACTGTGCTCATTTGTCGGAATAGAAACGTGTGACATGCTGTTGAGTTGACATAGTTCAGCTGACCTGGCTTGCTTCCAGGGCAGCCCATCGAGAGCCACAGTCGGGCTCGGGGAGACATTCTCGTGGGCTTCTCCGGGGAGAGAATTTTTGAATTTTTCTTTTTAAAATGGTGCGTTTTGGTGCACTTTATATTTCTGAGCAATACAAGGCCCCCAAACGTCGCGGGGCCCAGGATAACTTATCCCCCGCTATCCCACCCTCTCGGTGGGCCTGCTTGCTTTGCTTCTGGAAATTTACTACCAGTAATTGTGTGTACTATGTGTATTGTGTGTTAAGGCATTGGGTAAGTTATGTGGTGGCAAGGATGATTGGCCGGGTACTCTGGCGCTCGTCCACTCGTATCTTACTCATAAAGCAGGTAACTGTGTAACATTAACAGTTTTTGTACGTCTGTATGGATAGGTAGCCTCTGTGCGACTGTAAAGTTTTACTACAGATCTGTACTTGATGTTAGACACTTAGCACAATCTACTGCAGTAGGATGTTGTCTCTGTTGTATTTCGTTACTTTTTCCTGAGCCATAATAATGAGAACTTATTGGTGATGGCTACCAGGCCTACATATTTCACCAGTGTAATAAATACCTATCCTATTTTGGACTTTGTTGTTTTTGATGAAAGGACAGAATGTGCTAATAAACGGTGGAAATAAATAGGAGATGCTCTTGGTTGAGTAACAGAAGTGGTATCGAACATATTGCAAATCTAGCGGTTCACTGCAGTTTACTTTTGTGATAGGACAAATCCTTGATTACAGGCCAGGTCTCAAATACAGGCCTGGTTTTACAGTTAATCTACCTACTAACTAATGAGTAACATTTAAAAAAAAGTAACGCAGCAGCAGTAATTGTGAGAAATGCTGTGGCATCTTACGTTAAGAGATAATATGCGAGTCAGAGAAGATTGTCACTTCTTTATGTGCTGGGTGTTCTTATGTGATGTCATCTAGCACGTGAAGAGGAGAAGTTGAAAGTGAAGACACAGAATGAAGTGTTGGTCGCTGAAAGAAAATGCTTGGAGCTGAGGGCTGCACAGTTAGCTGAAAGCTTAGCTGTGAGTGCACTCCATTTGCTTTGTCTAGTTTGATCGTCACTGTACGTAGTACCATCTAGAAAGCGGACCGATAACCCTTATGAAAACTTCTGTATATCACCAGACGCAGAATGACACCAAGCTAAACTTTTGCATTCTATACACGATTCTTCGCATAACATATCATGTAAATTTCATTGACATGTATTGTAGGGTTCAGTATTGCAATAGTTAGAGTCCACTTTTTTCACGTGAGCATACAGTCTGTCCTGAATATTCACAAAAAGTGAATTAACCTTTGCCGAACTTTTCAGTTTAACGGTTTAAACATTTTGTGATGTGTTTATTGCTTGCTTCAGTTTTGTTGGGATAACTCACACTTATTGTGCTTTTGCAGGTAACTGGTTGAGCATACATTTTTTTATTGCTGAGGTAGTAAGCTAATGATGGTGGTAATAAGAAGAGAGTTGTAATCAACAACACAGGATAGAGATGGTGATGGCCTTTATCTACAGGGTGGGCCATAAAAAATGTGGCACTTTACTTTTGTCTAAAATTCTTTCACTGACACACTCTGTGGACAATTTACAATAATGTGATTATTATATATCCCACCACACCATAAATGCTTCTCTACACTACCTTGTGAAATATGAATGAAATATGTGTGTATAATGATAATAACAAACAAGCATTTAGGTAAAATTGAAAAAAAAACACTTCAGATCAATATTGCACTGAATGATCTGTATAAGACTAAACTGTGTGGGTCTAGCACAGTCTAGTGTCATACGGATCATTCACGGCAATGTTAGTTTGAAGTGTTTTTTATTTACTTAATTATCTGATATTATCGTTAGATTTTCTTACATTTATGTTTCACAAGGTAGTGTAAATATGCATTTACGGTGTGGTGGGATATATAATAAGCACATTATTGCAAATTGTCTGCAGAATGTGACAGTGAAAAAAAAATTTTTTAATCTGTCAATAATTGGTGAAGATATGGACAAAAGTAAAGTGCCGCGTTTTTATGGCCCACAGTGTATATCGACACTGCTCCTAATGTTCTTTGTACTGATGCACATATTAGTAGTCGTTTGTTCTGATGTGTTCCAGCAACGCCTGCAGCAGAAGAATGAGTTACTGGACCTGTGCACTGTAGCCGAGAACAATTACGAGAATCTACGGAGTTTTGTGCTGCAGATTAATTCCATGTGAATCATTTCCAGACATGGCAGCTGTTTTTTTGTTCTGTTATTTTGTTTATATGTAATGATATTTATGTGTATGTAGTCGTAAAACCTGTTAAGCAGGCTAACTGTAACTACCCCAGTGCCTGTGTCTAATATGTAAATGAAATCTTATTATAGGTGTTAACTCTTAACTGTTATATACACTAAAACTGGTGGCTGACATCCTCTGACTTGCTAAAACTTCGTGAGCTTTACAAAAACTGTTGGCACTATGGCAAATTTTGTAGTTTCTGTTGTGCAAAAATTCAAAAATGGGGTACAAAATTTACAATTTTTGGGTCTTAACAAACAAAATTGTGCGAGTTGTGTACTATCAGCTGTTGTTGATATACTGAGATGTATTTTTGGAGTTCATACAGACTGCACTGACTAGAAATTGTGACAAATAACAGCATCCAGTCGCTAACCTTAGACTCTGTTTGTTGGCTTTTGCAATAGATGTCACAAGTTTGACTGCTATGTGGCGTACAATCATGTAGTCAATTGCATGAATGAGTATTTTGTTGTATTGTGCTAGTACTTGCCTTATGGGAACACACATTTACATGCACAATCATTTACTACTTACATAGGCTGAATTTGCCAGTTACATAGGCTTAATGCACTGACTGATAATGGCAATGTGTCATTGGCCAGTGGTATTATTCATTTTTTGCAGTTTTTTTTGCATTGGTGTGAATGAATGCTCTCTAGATCGAGATTACCACATGTTTATTTATGGAATCGCACTGTCCACTGTGAGGATCTCAGTAACATTGTACTTATGGCAATTCATGTTGTTTGTTTGTAGAACTAATTCAAATTATTTGTATTTGCCTAGGTGATTACATATATGGTTTCTGTTTAACAGGCCCATCTTTCTGAAGTTTCTCTAGGTTTGGCTATTCCCCGAATGCAAACTTTTCAGAATTATTGTAGCACAATTTTTGAATGGCTCGACAGCAGCAAACAATATCAACCCATTGAAAGAATTCTTAGGTGTAGAGACACAGACAAACTGTTGAAACTGGCAAACTTTGTCAGTTAGATTACGCTGATTTCATGCACAAATTTGGTACAGCTGTTCCAAGAGCACACCCCATGTATTGCCATCTACTCCAGATGTGCATATCATCACCAGTTCAATCGCCATCTTTATGAACATTCAGTTTAACTGACATTGAAGTTTCTGAAGAGTATTGAGTTGTCTTGCTGGCATAAGTGGTTATAGGGTTGACAACTTGGCAAGAAGTCTGCTCAGTGTGTTATAATGTAAAACATTCCATCATATGGGTTTGAGTTGTGTTCTTGTTGTATGGTTATCATTTATTTTATTTAATATTTATTCTGTTATTTATTATATTACACAGAGTGTAGAGTTGCATAGCTAACTGTTTACATTGTTGGCATGAGATGCCTGTATGAGGTTGAATACCGAAATTTTGCTTTTTATGTCCATGCTCTTTTATATTTATCTTTCTGTGTGCATTTGTTATTTGATGATGTTGTCTGCTGTCACCAACAATGAATACGTTTATTTATCATATCATATTTATAATTTTATGTACAAATTCACGTCTTTATTTCTGATCATGTCATGAACCTTAGTCAAAAACCATAGTCCTATCCATGTGCAGTGTTTTTGTGGATGGTGATTTCTGTGTGGTTGTAACTCTGGACCTTGTTTCTGACTTTTGCACTGATGTTTTCGACGTGTTTCAACAACTTTACATTCGTCAATTTCATGACCATGCGCAGTAAGATACTGGTTTCCTAGTACAATGAAGATCTGAAAGCTATAGCAGAGCTTTCCTGGTTTAGACTACCGGGTTACATAGTTAGTTACAGATGTAAATATATTCTGGATAAGCTGCGACAGAAAATTCAAAATAATAGTATGTTTTCTTTAAGGCTGCAGTATTTTGCACAAGTCCGAGAATGTAGTAAATAAAATAAAAACAAATTTTGTCACAATAGAGAAGTCTGCATTAGCATCAAAGAATAACAAGATACAACCACAGGATTTTTTAACTTCCAAGTATTACACTGGTAAAAAATCACCATTTATTTCAGTACAAATGTGCAAGTAATAAATGATACATAAATTAGCGCACAACATAATAGCTCACTATGGAATAGAGATGTGCAAATCGGTTGGCTTGCTAACCAGTTAACCAAAAATGGTGGACACAGAAATTAATAACAGTATGCAACTTTTTGACTTAACACACAACTATCTAAAATGATGTACTCGTAATTTTCCATGTACCGTAATTAAAAGTAACTGCATGTATAATCATGAATTTAACTTGAGCATGTAGAAGTTTGTACTGAATTACAACTACACCATGTCCTGGAAAAAACATCCCAAACATTACTGATTGTCACTCGAAGAAGGGTTTACCAATTTTAATAATTTTTGGTACGAATATTTCTGGTACAATTAGTCATCAAATGACTGGCCATTTTACCACCTCACCCAAAGTCTGCTTGTGCACTACCTGGGGAAAATGAACCGACGAAATATGCGTTGAAATGAACAAAAATACATCAAAAAGCATCCCCAACATTATCGATCGTGACTTGGAGGTTTGATAGATTTTAATAATTTTTAGTGCAAACATTTTTGACACAACTGTCCCCCAAACGACTATTTTAGTTTTCACCTCACCTAATGTCTGCTTCTGCATGACCTGGGTTAACCAAAAGAAGTGATATGTGCATTGAAATGAACAACAATAAAACTTCAATAAATTTTGTACCTTTGCACTTGTGGCCCCGAACAGCCAGTCAATTACACTGTTTGACTGTCAATCATGCAGCAGTGCGTCCACCAGAAATGTTGCTGAATTCAAGAAGTGACTGGTGAAGTCTGGATTGGTCTGGAGCAGAACATCATTGAGACTGTTGTCAGCAAAAGGAGAAACCATCTCTGTGTCTGTGGTCACGTAATGGGCTGATGCTTTAAACATTTTTTTACTGCAGGCAGTTGGAAAACGGACAATTGGATGAACTATCAGCCCAAATGACAGAAATGTAGAGAAATGTGTTTTATGTCTTATTTTGATTAAGTAATAATGCTTTCGTGGACAAAAATACACTATTTTGTTGGTTATGTTTTCCCCAGGTAGTGCAGAAACAGATAATAAGATCAGTGGGAAAATAAACGGTCATTTGATGGTCAGTTGTGTCAGAAAATATCTAAGATTTTTTTCCGGACACGGTGTATTTCTTTTGGGGTCTACTTTTTATTGAAACAGAGTATGACACAGAAATGTAACACTGATCGGTAATACAAATACCAGCAGTGAGATGACACAATTTTTTATTGAGACCAAAGTCTTGGGAAAAACAGCGTTAATCATGATTAAAAATTAAAATTCTGCACTATTAACTACAGATGTTAATATTTCTACAGCCAACATTTGAATACAGGCATAGTAACTACTATACTGAGTGACAAGAATCGCTTACTTTCACTTCAAATCCAATTCTACATATTTTGCTGGCGAAAAGTAGCTGAAATAAATGATAATGAATGATAAGCCATATAATAATAATAAATGATAAGCCATATGCAAAATACAAAACCGTTCACAGTGCTCAAACTGTTTCCTTTTGTCAGTAACTGCTGCCATTTGTAGTACAACAGCTGTGGCAATTAACATTTCCATGTAATCCGCTGAAGTAATGGAACTAAATTTGAGCTGTAATTAATGTGCATTAAAAAAATTAATGTGCATATGTAAATTCACTAAAGTCTGCGAAGCACGAGGTCCAATATTCCATCAAACTGTGGTTATTTGACGACCAAATAATACTTGTGATTAAAAATTGTCTTGTTGCCGTTTCATCACTACTGTCACGGTGTTGCGACACAGTCACAAGTTCGTCGGTTGTCATTCCAGTCACCCTCTCGATGCAGTCCACCTATAACTTAGAAATATAATGATGTGCTAATTAAAAAAATTAAGGAATGCATTAATGCCGTTAAAAAAATTAAAATCTCGACAGCACTACAGAAAATCGCAAGTAATCTGCAACGTCCATGATACAAATATTTGTACATCTTCTTGCCACACATAGAACAAATAAATCCATCCAGATAAAAGCTAACTTCTACTTACTCAAGATAACGACAGACTTAGGCTATCCTATGTACTGAAATATCTGACAACTGTATGTTAACTTAATTGCAAGTTATAGTGCAAAATATCACAACCGACAAAGCTAAAAGGCAAAGCAAGACAGGTGCATTTGCCACTACTATCACAAAAACAACGCATATGCGGCAACATAGCATAATAAATACTACGACATATTCAGAAACATGACTAGCAAGAATTGGCACAGAATCAAGATTATTACATCAATCTATTACCTCTCTACATAAAATTGCGCTATAAATATCCAGTAATGACATCGACATATTGACATTACTATAACAACTACACAGGTATTACTCGGTGTCCTTACAAAACCGGGAATGACAAAAGATGGACACAATGATATAGGCTTTGCTTTAGGAAATAAGGTTGAGCATAGGGTTAGGGTTAGGGTCAGGGTAAGAGTTAGGGTTAGGTTAGGGTTCCTGTAGTGGGCTAGTTTTGATAGTCCAGGTTCTGTTGATCCAGGTTTTGAAAGGGAATTGTATTACTCTACTGATGCACTGGAACATGTTGACAGCATCTACACTGTGTCTCAAAAAACATCACCGACATAACTTGAAAACCAGTCATCAGATTTTGATAATTTTTGGTACAAATATTCCAGACACAACTTCCCATCAAATGACCATTCAGTTTTCCTCCTCACCCAACGTTTGTTTCTGCACTACCTGGGGAAATCACCACCAGCGAAATATCACTTTTTTATCCAATGTGATATAATTGCTTAATTAACACAATGCGTAAAAACACATTTTGCTCACATTTCATCCAGTTGTCCATTTTTCAACTGACTGTAGTAAAACTGCTTGAAGTGTTTGCCCAATATGCGAACACAGGTAAGGAGATGCTTTCTCCATTTTTTATTGACAGCAGTATCGATAATGTTCTGCTCCAGACCAATCCAGACTGTACCAGTCACTTCTTGACTTCATAAACGTTCCTAAACTTCATCTGGTAGACACACTGCTGCAAGAACTGCTGCTGGGGCCGACAAATTAAGATAGATGGAATTTATCAACGTTTTTTCATTCATTTTAACACGTATTATGCTTGGTCTGCTTTCCCCAGGTAGTGCAAAAGCAGACGTTGAGTGAGGCGGAAACTAAAACACTTATTTAATAGCCAGTTGTGTCAGAAATATTTCTGTCAGAAATATTTCTGCCAGAAATTATTAAAATCTGCTAATCTTTCTTCAAGTTACACAATGATAATGTCGGGGATGTTTTTTAAAGGTTTTCTGTTTATTTCAACACTTATTTTGCTTGATCTGCTTTCCCTAAGTAGTGCTTGGGTGAGGTGGAAAACATAATGGAAGTTGTGTCAACAATATTTGTACCAAAAATTATCAAAATCTGATAATTGGTTTTCAAGTTATAGTCAAGAATGTTGGGGATGTTTTTTTGAGACACAGTATAGTTAGCAGTGAACAGAAAACAGAGCATCTGAGTGACACAAGAAAATGTCACGAAAAATTCTAGGAACATGGTTTAGCTTAGACTGGAAGTAAATTCACAATATTCTGTATGAGTGCACCTGTACAGTGTAGTGTCCACTTGCCACACTTATTGCACTAAGCATACTGGACAGAGGCCTGAATGTCAGCAGAGCAAGACAGACTAGATCATCAACAGAGATGATTAAGAAACGATTACGTAGTTCTCAGCTACTTTCTGCCGGATGCTGAAAGACGTGAAAACCATAGAAGTACTTTGAGCGTAATATAGCAATTTATAATGCACTCAAGCTGAATCTGAAGCACTGGCAGTCGCTAGATGGGTAGTGATGGGCTATGGTTATTATTTATTATTTAAACTGAGTAGACGGGTTCTGATATTACGTCTGAAAGTTGAACGTTCAATGGTGCAAACCAGTAGATGACAAGTGCTACATAATGATAATCAGCATTATTATCATAAGGATGTTACAAAAACATGACTAGCTTTATCACCAGATAAACAGAATGGCATTATGCTAAGAACACCTTGTACTGTAAACACAAGTGACTGGCTATGTCTGCTAGCTGAATCCATCGGAAACAAGAACAGCGTCGATCGATGACTCTCGTACAAAGTCATCAATGGTGTGCAGAACAATGGCCAGTCGCCGGTCCAACGCCTTGAAGTGCGGCTCTGCTATGAGTGGTGATATAGGATCGTCGGCCGTTACTTGTCGCATGATTCGACTTAGAGCTCCATCAGTTAGTTCGTGCAACCGCTCAAGTGTCTTCCCTCGAATTCTACAATACAGTGACACTCACTGAGTGCAATAACTCTAAGAATATGTATACGAAAAATATCTTTCATGACATTTATTTGAAAAATATCCTGGAAAAGTGCATTTATAGTAACAAAAGTGATATATCCATCATCTGCAATATTAGGACTAGCTAGTATTGCCACAAAGTACAATTCATACTTAACTAGTGCAAAATCATGACGACGATAACGTTATTTGTGTTCATATACAATTTAGTTACTAAACAATAGTATTAATTTATATACAGGAAATATTCTATAAACACCTAATATACATGCATGTGCAAATGCTGCATTTTTCTGAAATTAAATATTTATTTTAAAAATTTTATTCAGACTCATACACAAAAAGAACAATATGCAATGCAAAATAAAATCTCTAAAGGCAAACACACCACTAAAAAGTGAAACTGGTTTCCAAATGATTCAGCACAATATGCAAAAAATGCAGATTTTACTGAAATCAATAAAACATCAAAACATGCATACTGTTTGCATTGCTTGAGTGGTGCAAGTATCGACCGTTCATCGACAGATGGGTTGCCGAAGCTAAACAGAATAAAAACCCCACGCACACAATATGAGCAGGGACAGCAGAAAATCACAGCAAAAAATGCCAAACAACACGGCAAACTATTGTGAAAATTGCAAAAATCATGGCAAAATCATGGCGTCAAATCATGGGCCCAAAGACCATCATATGACTCAGCATCTAGCATTGACAACCATCAATACATGCAGTGGAAGGTTTTTGTCGGTGAAATTTTGTTACTGCGAAGCATAAAAATATAAAATACATTTAAATCTACGATGACGCCATGCTCACATATTGAGCCAGAAAGAAACAAAGCTCATGGACTTTAGTAACAGAGGCAAGAAAAATTTTTTTGTTTTAGAATCACACAATAAACCTTAATTTATGCTGATTAAAAACCAAAAACATTCTTGTAAAAATGCAAAATCATGGCATTTGACAAAAATAATGGTTTCCGTGATTTTCTACTGTCCCTATATATGAGATAAGTTGTTCTATCATATGCTATATCACTTGTCAAAGAAGCTAAGTTATCAACGCAGCAATTAAATTATAGACACACAAATGACTGCCTAATGTTACAAAGAAAAAATGAACAAATATCAATAACAATATCAGTACACTCGAAAACTAGACAAAAATATTATTTTTTTTCACAAAATGTCCTGAAAAACTACAGAAAAAATAACCATAAATGACAGAAAAAATAATCAAAAATAACAGCTATTGGTTGCAATATATTGTAATTCAGCTGCCCAACTGACACCATCAAAGCACCTTAGCTCTGATAATCACACATCAATAAAATTTACAACAAGAAGCCCAGCTGTCGCTAGGATAGCCAACTGTACTGGTTGTCAATGACCTTCAATGACCTTATGGTCGATGATTTTCATTTGATTTGAAAGCCAATATGCAAATTTCTATCAATGATCAATAGCAACCTAAGTCCTATCTCGCACCGTTTTTGACATATGGCCACTTGTAGCTTGAAACATTCCATTCCATAGTGCGTTATGACCTTTCAAGGTCATCGAAGGTCATCGACTTTATGTCATTTGAAAGCCAGTATGCGACTTCCTATTAGTGATCAATAGCAACCTAGGCCCTATCTTGCACCGTTTAGCCACAGTACATCCGTGACAGACAGACAGATGGACATACAGACGACAACCATACAACAGCTCGACCACTACTAAAGTACGATCGGCTAAAAACTGAGAAAAACTGCATTTACTTTAATACTTCCCAAACAAAGCTAACAAAAAGATGCCTGAAGCTACATTTCTACGGACCTTTTGCCGTTGTCAAACATGATCAGCATGCTGTTGGGATCGTTATCGAACACCTCGTAGTGGTGACGATCGGCATTGCCAATGATGAAGTCAAACACACAGGTGTCAATAATGTCCAGCAGCAGAGGTCCTGTCTCATAAACTGGAGTACGACGAACATCACCGCAGTAATGCTCGGCGTCATATTCCCATCTGTAGACACATTAACACTGTAGCAATTCTGAGGTAGTAGGACAGATTAAGCAAATAAGTAAGTAAGTGAATGTTTATAGTGCACAATGTCAGCAAGTGGTCGAATCTGAGGCATTGGCTCTACCGCTGGGGGAGCTGGAGGCCTGCTGGAAGCAGTGTCTTTTAAAGAGGCGATGGAAAGTGTAAGCGAGTTTGTATCTTGCAAAAAACGATTACCAATGATAGAGACTATTATAATATTGGTGGAACGTGCAAATAACTGGGGAAAATGAAATCCACATCCACGAACATGATACCAGCAGTGGCTTCTATCCCCCCAAATCTGGAATCAAAATTGGGCACAACTTCCCCCCCCAGTTTTGGGCTGTGGTTCCCCCAATTTCTGACTCAAGTTTTCCCCTCCATTTTGGGCTTCTTTCCCCTCTAGGGAGAAAGTTTTGCTAAGGGTGTAGTTGCCCAGTGAAAAATAAAGGGGAAGGAAAAATAGGAGAAATTTTCATTAAAGGTGCAGATTTTAAAAAATACTGGGGGGAAATAAAAAATACGGGAAGTTTTGTTAAGGGTGTAGATTACCCAGTGAATGATAGGGGAAAAGTAAAAAACACAGGGGGAAAGTTTTGTTATTTGTAGTTTGCCCAGTGAAAAATAGGGGGAAAGTAAAAAGGGGAAGTTTTGATCTACAACCTTATCAAAACTCCCCCCCTATATTTCACTGGATGCAGGCTGCACCCACCAGGTATAACGAAGGAAGCCACTGGATGCCATGGCATGCAAGAAGATGAATAGTATTAAAGAGACACGCTATTCATATGTGCTTGACATTTACATTATTAGCAGAACGATGTGCAAAAAGCCCGGATATGAATGTCAAACACCTGACAAAAAAAACCCAGACTTCATACCATGCGCACAATGACCAACGGATAACGCCAACTTAACTACAGTGTCAGGAGGTTGATAAACGATGCAATATCACCCTGGCAGCATAGAACAGAACACACATTTGCTTGGATTATGTCTGACAGATGCTGAACAAGCAAAGCATTTAAAACTGTTTTTATTGCCTTAATGCAAGACATTATGACATGATATTATAAGCATTCAGCTAAGAATCACCTGGCATTTCTGCCCTCCCTGTACGTGTGAGCCCACGGATGTCGATACTGTTGAAACTGATGACGTTTTGGCAGCCACAGTATCACCGCACCCTCCAGCTTAGTTCGGTTTGCACAAACTCCATTTGCCTGATTCTTGCAGTAAAGGCACTTTCCGTAAAAGCAGGTATCACTACCTGTCAATGAGCAGAATTAACCTAAATTCATGAAATAACATTACAACATTACATGAAAAATGTTTAAAAAACAAAATGAGACACCAAACACCATGCTAAAAACATAGTTCCTACTACTTTACAGAATTCATTTTCCTTGACTTTCCAAGACAAAATAAATCATTTTCCCTGACTAATTTGTTCACGTGAAATACCAATGTCATTTTTCAATCGTTTGCAATCATGCTAGAGACAATAGTGGTGGAACAAATTTAAAAATGGAGGTACAAATAATCTGCGACCGAAGCAAGCAGAAAAAATTTTGAACTGTTGTATGCAGTTCAAAATTTTTTCTGCACTTTTGTTAACTTTTGCAGCCTGGTAGATTGATTTTCCCTGACTTTCCCTGATCTTCTGATTTTTCCCTGACTTAACCGGCTGACCGTAGAAACCATGTAAAAATAACCCAGGAAAAACCGAAACAATATCTCCTGATGTATAATCCTAATGACCCAAATTTCTACAAAACCTAACAAAGCAAGAAAAGGTGAAAAAATGTATTCACAAATATTTCTATTTCTATCATAAACCCAGTTCACCATGCAAGTGAATGACATTCTCACATAAAACAATTGAATACAGGCCCACTGAGATTTAACTGGTCTGGCTTTTATAGCAAGCCTATATTATGGGGTCTGGAAGCTGTGTCAGAGTCCAAGGGCAGAGACCTAGTAGGGGATAAGGGAAAAAGCACCACCCTGAAGCTACACACTATTTTGCACTATGAAATCAAATTCTCACAAAAATTTGCACCAATATTTTGCGTCAGTCAAATATAGGCAGACAATTTTTTTATACATGCCCAAACATTGGTTCAGCATGTGAAAAAATAAGACAACTAAGCAAGTCGGCACAGTCCATACGCCACAGTAATAAATAAACGCACCAGAAAAAAGCAACGCACCATTAGTGAAAAATGTGTTTCGCAACCGCTCCGTGGCCACTGGCAAAATGTCATCTTCAAGGTCAACGACACGACCAACGGTCAGTGGAACCCGCAGCAGACCAAGCACCCTACAGTCCAGTTCAAACTTCATTAAATCACAGTTTACTGTTAAACAACAAATAACTAACAATCCAAACTAAAAGGGGACTCAGGAGAGTGCAAACCTACACAAATATTATGTCAATTTTTTCTTTGTGTTCACCAGGTGACAGCACTATAGTTGGTTTGGCAGAGCTTCCCTATCTGGCAATAGTAAAGAATACTTCAATCAAGAATACTTAAATCATAACCAAGTCGGCTCTAAGTTTGGCCAAGTTGGACCTTTCCTGAACATTTCAGCCACTTCCGCCTGTATCTTTTACTGTAACTTCAGTAACAAAGAAAAAATAAATAAAAATAAGTAAATAAATAAATAAATTATAGCTATCTATCACTCAAGCCCACAGTTTTCCGTTGGCCGCGGAATTTCGAGCCAAGCCACGGAATTTTTCCTTTGTCGCAAAATTATGCAGAAGCTGAAAATTCACCGGCGATTAGTACAATTTTTGACTTAATGACATTTTTATCACTCAAAAAATCAAACAAAACTGGCAAAAGGTGTGGGCTCTACTAATAGCTACTGCAACACAACTCAACAGATAGCACTTTTAAACAAAAAAGATAGGTAATTTTCTTTGTACGTTGCTAGCATAACTCAGCACAATGTCACTATGTCTAAGTTTCTGAACAGGATAAAGCTAAGTGTACTTACAAATGGAAGACCATGGTGAGCCGCGTAACTTGGACGATTTTGCCACGATAAGCCGCAAAATTCTGCAAACTAGCCCGCGGAATTTAGCAAATTTTACCGCGGAAAACTGTGGGCAGTAGCTACCACATATCCTCCTAGGTGAAGGTAATAAAAGTTAATGTGACATCACAGCTGACAGCAATAAACCTGACAAATGCTATGTGAAGAAAGGAAAATACAAGTTACCTGCTCAAGTGAAATGCCATGATTTCCGCATTGTGCCGATCATGGCCTTCATATGGCTTGCCTTCTACAATGTAATCTCGTGAATACCTGCAACCACAGAAATAAAAACAACTACCCAGTATATATATAAGAAAATCTAACATATCAATACAAGAAATTTGAGCTAATGCTCACGAGACGCGCGAAAGCCTATAGCAGTTCCGGTTCAGTAGTTTAGCTGAAAATTGGAATGTTCACGCAAAGTTAATATACAAATACCAAATTCTCTATCTGGATCGCATACCGGTAATGATAGTACCATGGCGCCACCTTGTGAATGATACAGACTTGTGTCGCAACCCAAAATTACCAAAAAATACACAAAAGCCCCTATTTTGGCATTCAAGGTCATTGAATTCGGCGCCAATCAAGAGCCAGTATATGACTTCCTATTAGTGATTAATAGTAACCTAGGCTCTATCTCGCACCGTTACTGAGATACAGCGACTTATTGGCCAAAAATCATAAATTTTGCCCACCCCCCTTTCATTTAGCGCCCTCATTCAGGGTGACCCCCTTCGAATTCATGGAAAAGCTTTACAGTTCCTGAAACTAGAGTCTTACGGGCAGCTGATGGTGAAGATTTGGTAATTCTAGCTTGCACTGTTTTTGACTGATCCACCCGTGTGACAGACAGATGGACGGACAGACAGACAGACGAACAGAATTGCGATGGCTAAGACGTGCTGAAAGCAGTAGCTGCTTTCGCGCGTAATATTACCAATAGTATACCGGTACTATCTCAGATTTTACAATGCCACATAGTAGATTCAGAAACTATTATTATAATCATCCAAATACAAGAGTGCAAACTGTCTACAAAACACTTAAAGATACCTACTGTGGTACTTTCACAGGCCAAATGGCTTTGTTGATGGTTAATAAACAGCTTAAATCAGTATTATCTACTAGTTACTGATTCCTTATTCCAACAACCAGTTATTTCCTAGACTTACCAAATTAGATTTGATCTCACTTAAAAGTCTAATAGTCAACAGTTAACAAGAGAACACACATATTTCCCAATGTGAGATCATGCTTCTCATATATGTCAGCCTATTTCCAACAGTACTGTTGTAAATACTAAAAATAAGAATGATAATACCAGCGAGGTTTGAAGACGACTTGCTGCTCTCCATCAAGTACCAGCATCATCTTCAGCTGTGTACCTCGATATCCGACATCAGCAGATGTAACTCGGTATTTTGCCATCGCAGACAACACGTAGCCTACATAAACAGTTCTTAACTTCTTACAACACAAAGCAGAACACTGCATGAAATATGCTGTGGCAATTCTGTACGAGCAATAGCGACATACATGTGAACTGTGTAATGAATAAACAGTGACTATGAATGAGATCAGCATGCAACTGACATAGCATGTACCTCATTCTGCACAGCAATAACCATTCACAGAAAAAAAATACAGATGTCATCTGCAGAAAACCAAAACTAGAAATGTGATGAACTTCGTATTCGCATTCGACAACATGCGAATATTGACCACTTTTTAGCTACTCGATATTCGACGAATAGTTGGTGGCACTTCTGTCGAAAGAATGCAATTTGACTAAATTTAACTAAACATTAGACAGAGGATACTGACTGAAGAAAACACGGAACACTCTGAATGTTTCATTTTCTTAATGGACCTCGAGTGATTTAACTGAACTTTGCCTGAGATACTGATTTTTTTCTGAATGAACACTGAACAACTACTTTGGATGTTTCACTACATTCCAATACAGGCGAAGTAGAGTTTCTTTGAGGTTGAATAAGTATTCGCATTCGTATTCGTTATTCAACGAATAGTAAATTTAACATTTGCATTCGAGAAATGCAATTATTTTCCGGCTTCGTCACATCCCTAACCAAAATGTCATCTGACAACCACATTCATTCGATTTTAAACACCTAAAATACACGTACTTTAATACAAACACATCTGCTGTACAGACAGTATTCTGCTTACAGTATTTTACTATCAAATAATTCAAAACTAATTCATACGAATATGGCAGTAAAAAAATCATAAGAGATAATAACATAACAGCTACCGGCAGCACTGCACGTTGTTCATACCTAGTTCAGTTGATCCAATGCCACCGATCTGTCGAGAAGTCACCCACTTGGAAGCAATACTCCACGGACTAGTACTATTTACACGATGACTCCATTTTGGCCGATAAATGTCAATATATTTGTTCACTCTCTCGGACACTGTCAGTCGCCTTGGCCGAGGCTTTCCCCCATTTTGCGAGATGGTCGACTTTGAACTATTGTAGCCGGCACGAACTGCCTTCACCCACTTGGGATCAGGCCCGAAGTCCCACGCGTCCACCCTGACATCCGGCATATCAATATAATCATTGTCAACATCGTCTGATCGCCGGTCGTTGAAGTCGGGTCGAATCACAGATAAGTACGTACAGATTACAATGACAGTCACTGATACTATAATCAACAAACGCATACGAAACTTCATCTTCCGACTGCAGAATGTCACTTTAACGACAGCAAAAGAAAAATAACAACAAACATGACAAATTTACAAATTACAACACAACCTAACTCATTAACTCCGTAAGTGCACGTTCTAAATACTAGAACTGCCCCAGATGATCGATAGGAATTCCTACTGTAAAATCTTCGCCTTTCTTTAAAAACGTTCAAGAAATTTTAGTTTAAAAACTAAATCAATAAAAATAAACATTTTTTTGTAAAATTTTTTAAAAAATCGCAAAGTCGCGACGCACTAAGGTGACATTCACCGCCAGTAATTTCGTCCGAAACGCTGTCAGTTCGAAATGACTGCAAGAGTAGGTTACTTACCATTATATAGTCTTTGTACGCGATGTAAACCAACAATGTAAACAAGTGACTTGATGTCGATTGTTATAAATGTAAATTCTTATTTCATCGCACGATAATTGTTATGAACTGAAAAGCCGTACAATTCCCATCCAAACATCTTGGTATTCTACACGTTGATAGTCGATACAGATCACGGCTTATGTTTATTAGCGTACCATAATGGAACCTCTTTGCCGTTTCGGAATTATGGAACTTTCGTTCCCACAGTCAACGTAACGTGGTTTCGCTCCCCAACACAAATTATGATTATTTAATTGTCAAACTGGTATTAAGGTGTTATAGCTTGTTCGTATCTTTGTACAGCTTCATTGTAGTTGAAGATGGGGCGAAATAACATGGTTACTTACCCGCAGATGTTGTAGTAATCACACCTTATTGTACATTTCATGAATGTTTGTCGTCAGAGGTTTCGTTTGAGTGGAGAAAACAACTAACTTTATGGAACAATAAGACAGACTTTTAACAACTTCGACATAACTTCGCACAAAATCAGCAAAAGTGTCTGGGAGCATGTATGGAACTTTCCATGTATGGAACTTTCATTCCCGGGAGCGAAAGTACGTGGGAACGAAAGTTCCTGTTACCACTGTTTCGCTTGGTGGCTTGTTCGCCTCTGCACATTGGACGAATAGGCCAGGTGGCAAACAAGCCAGGGGGCAAATAAGCAATGGCCAAGGGGAGAATCAGCCTTTTGTGTCACTGGTGCTGTGCCTGTACAGAAGTTGGGTCAAACATGACATTTGATGTTTTGTCAAGACCTATCCTAGATGAAGTTTAATTTTCCTAGGCCGAATTGGAGCCGGTCCAAAATTGGACACCCTGATTTAAGCAATATGACATACCTCAGCAGACTCATAATGAATCTTTACGTACAGTTTTGTTGTTTTATTGCTGAACCATGCAGTTTTTTTCAGGGTTCCCATTGGTACTGAAAAGTCCAAAAAAGTCCTGAAATTTAGCTTTTCATTTTTCAGGATCTAAAAAAGTTTTGAAATTGGACATGGTTGCTGAAAAAGTCGTGAAAAAGTCCTGATTTTTGCTAATGTTATCCTGAAAAACCAAGATAGTGAATCCAGGCAGCTAAGGACAAAGATGATGAACTGAAATCTGTTAGTGATCAGTTGGAGGCAGCTAGCCTTCGACTGAAGGACTGTTAAACTGAAGCACCAATAAACATGAGTGACATTGTGACAATGTAAATAGCACCAAGTTCTGATTTTAGAGACGTTTTTATACAAATATTTTTGTGCTTGATTGACATACATCTTTAATCTGTCAGGTAGCCAGTTTCTGTTTAAATTTTTAATAACAGTTGTGCAAATAAACAAGTAAATGTTCACGCAAAGAAATGTGAAAAACAACTAAGAAACATCATGTGTCGTGTTTTATCACTAAAATAACTCAGGTGCTTGTAGTTTAGCGAAGTGCATCGATGGGTTTTTCCTGTTTTTATGGTGCTGAAAAAGTTCTGAATTTTGATTCTGTCATTTGAGTAGGAACCCAGTTTTTTTAAGTTTATGGTCTTCATAAACCTTTAGTACTTTATTAAAAAATTGCAACACAATGCTAATATACCATAGGGCAGCCATTTTCTGTTTAAATTCTTAATAACAGTTGTGCAAATGAACAAGATCGACCTAACCCTAACCCTAAATGTTCACACAAAAAATGTGAAAAACAACTAAGAAACATCATTGCAAGCCTGATGAGGTACATATATTGCTTTAATCAGGGTATCCTATTTTGGACCAGCACTGGCCAAATTAATATTTGCCTTGTTGCATTTGGACCTTTCAAGTTATGGTGTATCGTTACTTGTGCTATTTCTGTATCATCACAGTGACATTATCTACTCTTGGCAATATGTCACTGAAACATTTTTGTGTATGATTGTGTAGCCAATAGCCAGCCATCCAGGAAAAAATCTACAGCATGAGCGGAGGTTTGGCTCCAAGCAAAAGTACTGTCTATGTTTCCAACCTACCGTTTTCTCTGACGAACAACGATCTGCACAAAATCTTTGAAAAGTACGGCCGAGTTGCCAAGTAAGATATTATTGTCATTGGTTTTGATATTTATTTGCCTAATTACAGTTAATGTAATAGCAGTCGTTCAGGACTGTTGAGAATATATGGGATAAGAAATCTGAAAGAGTAAGTAAAAATGAATGATACCAGTAAATGTTCTTGACACAATGGGTGAGGTCAAGCTTTGCTAAGACTTTAGTCTAAGACTAAAGTCTTGACTTGACTTTGGTCTAAGCCCAAAGTCAAGTCCAAAGTCAAGACCAAAATCAGCTGGCAATTTCCAGTGTTAAAAGAATACAATTAGGTCCTGACTTGATTAAACGGATGCCCCAGTTCATCATTTGAGCATAATATTTACTTTTTGTCTAGTAAATTTGATAAAGTGTGGCGTCTGATAAATAATAGGCATTTTGTTACTTACTATTTACTGGCACACACTCAGCAGACGACACCCGCATGAATCATGTCATCACTGGCTTGCATTGCTGAAAATATTGCACAGAATTCCCTCTATATCAACAAAATGGCCATATAGGTAAGCAAATTAATACTGCACACATCACCCGATTAATACAGGCCCGGAAAACACTTCTATAATATTAATTAACTAATCATATTAATGCAGTTATTTGACCATTGCGTAAAAAGATGGACGACCACAAATGACTGTCAAAAGGCAAGACTAAACTCTCAAGTGCAGCTCATAGATAAGACCAAAGTCAAGACTTTAGTCTAAGACTTAGACTAAAATCTTAGCAAAACTCAAACTCACCCAATGTCTTGTGTTAGGAATTGCATATTAGTTAATCACATTTTGTACATTGTACATCAGTGTGATATTGATGGTAATAAGCAAGTGTTGCGACATTTATTTATTTTGCTCGTTAACAGGAAAATTGTACAGAGCACACGATTTGTCGTGGAAGTAACCAACAAATGTCTTGTTGCAGAGTTACTGTTGTGAAAGATAAGGAATCCAGGAGAAGTAAAGGCGTGGCATTCATTCTGTATATTGACCGAGAATCAGCTATCGACTGTGTTCACAGGCTTAATAGGACTCAGGTTAGTGCTGCTTCGGTATATTTACTTGTGTGACTTTTTCAAATGAACTTTTTGAAAAAAATGACTCACACACACTCTGTTTTTGTTTAACTCCAGGGTTCAATATTCAGGATTTTCTTCAGATTTGGTTAGTCAGGGTTAGTTGGTTTGAAAAAAGTAAATTTCTGTATACATTAGTCGTGCATGACACTTGTTGTTGTGTTTTGGTGTCGCAGATGTTTGGTCGTACAATAAAGGCAAGTATTGCCAAGGACAACGGACGTGCCACGGAGTTTATTCGACGCAAGGTCTATAAAGACAAGTCACGCTGCTATGAATGTGGTGTATGTATCTGTTTTTGACATTCTGCAGACTGCAGCGTTATACTGCACGTTACCTCTATTCTTAGATGCCAATGGTGTAATTTGTGCTAGGTCATAATCAGAGCTCCAGTCTTTAGCCATATTTGCTGCTGAATTTTTGTATATCGAAAACATTATGGCTGACCAATTTTGCCACTGAATTTTGTCCACCAAAAATTTGTCAAAAAATGAGGATATTTGATTGTTTTCCCTTTTTTGCTCATAGAAAATCATTTCCATGACAACTTCAAATTCATTTTTTAGCTAAAACTAGGCATAGAAGCTACAAAATACTGGTTCCATTTGTGGCTTGGTAACAGTTTGAACTTTCAAACAATTTGGTTTGAACACTTTGCTGCATGTTAGCAGTAGTCTGTCTAGTGATAACTTTGCTAATCTCTCAGCCAAAAAACATTGGCATTCAGCTGACTATTGGCCATAATTTCAACTTCTTGCACTGTTTGGCAATTTTTATAAGAAATCCAGATTGTAGGTTTAGTTACAATCCTCTTGGCATTTTGCGGTGTAGGAAGCTGGTCATCTCAGCTACCAATGTCCACACAACAAGTTGGGAGATCGAGAACCCCCGCCGAAGAAAGATAAGAAGAAGAAGAAGAAATCTTCTAAACTAAATGAGTAAACTCAATTTGTTAATTTGTTTTTGTATTTGCTGAATGTAAAATATAGATCATTTGTGTACTTGAGTGTCTGCTTCTGTTTTTGCTTTGCTAAGCTGTTCTTCTTATTAAGTCCATTTTTCTGTATGTCTGTCATTCAGATTTCCTGTACTTCAAGCTTAATTTGGATAAGACAGGTGTTGTATATTTGGTCCTTACTGTGCAATTGCTTGTTTTTCAGTTGACATGATATTATTCAGTTTGAAAGAGTGCATATTGTATTAATATTAATATTTGCACAGTGCATTGGGGGCTCGTCTTGTTGATGCGGAATTTAAATCAACATTTACTTTCTTACTTAGTTGTCTATACACTGTGTCTTAGAAAACATCCCGGACATGTTCGATTGTACCTTGAAGAAAAATTACCCCGATTCTAATAATTTGTAGTGTGAATATTCCTGACACAACTCACCATCAAATGACCATTCAATTTCCCACCTCACCCAATGTCTGTTTCTGCACTGCCTGGGGAAATCTAGCCAAGCAAAATATGCATTGGAATGAATGAAAAACGTTGATAAATTCCATCTATCCTGATCTGCAATTTTACTGCAGGCAGTTGATAAAAGAAACAATTAAATGAAATGTCAGCCAATGTGTCAAAAATGTGAACAAAATGTTTTCTTGTGCATTATTTAGATTAGTATCAATACCACACTGAGTAAAAATGTAATATTTCATTGATTCTGCATTCCCCAGGTAGTGCAGAAACAGACGATGGGTGATTTGGGAAACTGAACTGCTGTTTGATGGCCAGTTGTCTCATAAATATTCCTGCCAAAAATTATTAAAATCTGATAATTTTTGTTCAAGTTACAGTCGAAAATGTTTGGGATGTTTTTTTTGTGACGTGGCACAGACTGAAAATCCTGACAATTCTGGTATATCGGTGCTTGCTGAGAAATCATACTGTGCAAGCATAAGAGTAAGCATACTAAGCAATCAAGCAACATCTGTTAAGATCAGTCTGTTGAGTAACGGAAATAAGAATGGGAAGGTGTATTAACATGCTTGCTGTTGAGCATATTTCCTTGTGATGATAATTTTTTTAGTGCATGCCTGTAGTCCATGGAGGTTCGACTGGGTTCAGTCAAACTGCCTCCCGCCTGTCAACCAGGAAGCGTTACATAAGCTGACTGGTCGCAAGTCTGTATTTGGTCTGCCGCATCCAGGGGCCGCCATCCAAAGATGCGCATTATTTATCCTTATTCTTTGCCCTCTCCTTAAACCTCGTGATGTTTGGACTAGTCCCCGTTCAGACTAGTGAACTCTCCCCTTGGATAAAAATAACCAAAGCGGACAAAAATGCATTTGTGGACATGGCTTTGACCCAGTCCTAACTGGTGGGTGGGGGGTTTCACTCAGCCTAGGGATATGGGGTCTGGCTAGTTGGCCTGCAGTTGCGAGAATTTGTTATGCGCAGAGTGCCGGATGCATCATGTGACAGTGGATCAGACGATGACGACGTTGGTCGCCAGGCGGAGGAGGAAGAATGTGACTCGCTCAGTGCTGCTATCATGTACCAGTATCAGAAGATGTCTGAGACCAGTGGCACTGGGGGCGAATGTTCTTACGATACTGTTGCAGAAACATGGCGGAAACGATATCAGAAAGATAGCTATTTCAGCGATGAAGAAGAACTAGATGACTGAATAAATGTGTTTATGTGTATTTGAATAGACTCACAGGTTGAAACGTATGGTAACTTAATAAGCTATATAATGAATTCATCAAATAACAACCTTTTATTATTGTTTTTGTTATTATTTGTTTTTGTTGGGTTTTTGTTTTGGCAACCGCTGCTGCCTTTGTCGGATGAAGGCAGCAGCGGTTGCCAAAAGGTCAACAAAAACAATAATAAAAGGTTGTAATTTGATGAATTTATTATATAGCTTATTGTGTTTATGTGTAGTTTGTACAATATATACTGTTTATATTGCAGTGCTTTGGCATCATTTGTTGGTTGCTATCCAGTATAAAAAGGAGGTCTAATAGCGTTGTGGGTTATAAAGAAGTAGGCAGGGTGGGAAGGTGGAATTTTAGGAAAAACACTGCAAATTTCCATTAGAAAGTTGCAAATTTGTGACGGAGGATAAACTTTGCCTCTAAATTTCCCCAAAATGAGGTACATGTTCAGCCCCAAATTTACCATTTTGGACAAGTTTTCGGATGAAAATTTTCAATTTTTCTGGCAGTGAAAAAATTAAGGGGGTCAGGGCCCTTGTCTTATGATGTCAATGAAATATATAAATGTACAAAACATCAGTTTACACACTTGTTAACGGCAACATTTAAGGACTTGAACATCGAAAACAGCAAAAATCACAAAAGGTGATATTGCCCGCATCACACTAACTGTGTGTCAATGTGCTGCTAAATAATATCAACTTTTGTGATTTTCGCTGTTTTCGATGCGCGAGTTCTTTAATATTGCCGTTAACAAGTGTATAAACTGATGTTTTGTGCATTTATATTTGCTGTTTTATTACTAAAATACTGTTTTCTCACTGGTGATTAGTTACAAAGATATTGCGCTTCAGATTATTTCTTACAGTAGCCAAGCCGCTTACAACTGTTACTTACTACCTAATGGCATGAC
>Ga0056128_1001607_pt1 | contig 25585 bp, 10 predicted proteins | sample WorMetLIZISLAND2_FD_71113 | JGI IMG/M metagenome (GOLD analysis project Ga0056128, IMG submission 71113) | Marine gutless worms symbiont microbial communities from Max Planck institute for Marine Microbiology, Germany - Olavius geniculatus... ... | reverse complement strand
AAATTTGAGCAAAGCTCACGAGACGCGCGAAAGCCTATAGCATTTCCAGTTCAGTAGTTATAGTTTTGAAAATCGCATATCACTTGGACTCGGCCCATCGGGACCATAATACACATCGGCCATAGGCGTGTGTGGCGTTGGTGACGGTGGCGCCTCCTTGTGAATGATATAGACTCTCACAGGCGAAAGTGGCCAAAAATTCCATTAAAAACCCCCTATTTTGCGTTCAAGGTCATCCAAGGTCATTGAATTCGGCGCCAAACGAAAGCCAGTATACTATTTCCTATTGGTGATTAATAGTAACCTAGGCCTTATCTCGCACCGTTAATGAGATACAGCAAGTTATTGGCCAAAAATCACAAATTTTGACAAATTTTGACCACCCCCTCTCATTTAGCGACCTCGTTTGGGGTGACCCCCTTTGAATTTATGAAAAAGCTTTACGGTTCCTGAAACTAGAGTCTTCCAGGCAGCCGACGGTGAAGATTTGGTAATTCTACCTTGCACCGTTTTTGACTGATCCACCCATGTGACGGACGGACAGACAGACGGACAGACAGAATTGCGATGGCTAAGACGCACTGAAAGCATAGCTGCTTTCGCGCGTAAAAACTAGGTTAGTGCTGAAGCTAAATTTTGGCCACGGCTTGAGCTGTTTTACAGTCATATATTATAAATAGCAGTACAGCATGTTAGTTTATAATACTTTATCTGCTTTCTGGTTGATAAGTGATGATCAGATATGGGAAGAAAGTCTCTTTTTGTAAAACTGTCTTTGTTAAATTTAGTTTTTTTTAAATCACTGTTTTTTTATTGTAATTCCCAAATGTGAGAAAGTGAATGGCAAGCCTTAGCTTATTTCTGCAAAGTGGCTTTTCGTATATTGCTAGCTGTACGGTTTTATGCAGATTTTAGCTTTAGCTTTGACTTTGCGGATTTTGTCATCATTTATGGTGTAAGTTTTTAGCTTTTACTGTACCGGTATCTTTATTCATACAATTAATATTTATTTGCTGTAGCTGTCAACGTTTCAAGAGGAGCTGATGGGTAACTATTTGCTGCAGTTCTCCTATGTATAATGCATTACTTCTGCTGTAATATAATGTATGATAGCCGTGAAATTGATCTTCAGCATTTTATGTCAAAATTATGTATTTCAGTTGGTGGTGTGGCGTGGTTGGTAACGCGTTTCGTCTGAAACAAAGTTACTCTATGCCGGGCTTGGTTAGTACTGTGATGGGTGTCTGCCTGCGGGCAGGTAAACCATCTCGGTGTGAAGCCTGCCAGCTAGGTCGACTCAGCCTTCTACCCTTCGTGGGACGGTAAAATGAGCAGTAACTCACTTATATGGGTTACGGAAGGTGACTGGGGTTGCCTAGGATAGTTGGATTTTCATGTGTTTGAGCAAGACAGTGCACTAGTACATCAAGCTTGCAAAATGGTTGCGTTTTTGGATCGTGGGATGCCTGATTTCATGCCGCCATGTTGCTTAATGCTGACACGATGAACATTCGTCATCAGCGAACCAGATTAAGTTTACCATCGAGGCAGGGTAGCAACTGACAGCACCGGTTGAGACAAGCAAGCTTGTACTTATGACACATTATGATGCCAGTGTTACGTCATGACTAGCAAAGAATATTTAATCAACTGCCATATTTTTTTAAATATTTTGAATTAGTATTTCTTTAGCTACAACTGGTAAAAATTCCGTGTAAATTGGTCATCATTTGAGTGAATTATGAAAAAAATAAAAGGGGTTTTTTATGAAACACCGTGTACAAATACTCAGACAAATGTAGTTTTGGTGTTTCAGCGGATATATCATACAAATACCACAAACTCATTATTGCATAGAGAACATTTATTACAACTGACTAGAGACCAGGGGCCATATGCATAACAACGTCGTAACTTTACTTCCAAACTAAAATTGAATTACGTCGGACGTAGTGCTAAGTTGGTATGCATAACGACGACGTAGCACTAGTCAGACGCCTACGTCCGAACTAACTCTAGTTGCTCTAGCGACCTGTCATAAATATTTAGTCGGTCGTTGTCAATGTAAACTAACGTCGCTAAGGAGAAGCTGCAATCACGTCATGTGTCGTAAAGGACTTATGGCGAGTCAATTACACTATTGAAACTAATGGCAGTATTAAAAGTTGCCGAATAAAACGTTTAGCATTCGATAAATTTCACTTATTCGCATTGCGCATTTTTACTTAGCCCATGGAGCTGTAACTAGGCTTGAGCACGCCCGAGACTGCAGCAGACGACAAGTCAGGCCATATCCATTTTTAGCTGCAGGCCAGCCGAGGCAGAGTGCGTCTAGCCAGGAAATTCCAGAGTCAAACTTACCCGACGTCAACTAAGTCGTGACTAGCTAGTCGCTCGCTACGACAGCGTTTTGCATGCCGTCGAACGCAACTTTCTAGTTTGGAAGTAGTTAGTCACGACGTAGGCCTTACGTCCAAACTAAGCTACGACATTGTTATGCATACCGCCCCAGGGCATCAAGAACAAGGCCAAGGCCAGTGATCTTTAAGGCCAATGCCAGACCTCTTCAAGGTGATTACCATGGTTTTTGTTTTTGAGGTCAAGGACAGTTTTCGATGACCCCATCACAGCTTGCATATCTCTGCAGTGCTTGCACACACGGTGTTCAGAGATAGGAATGGCATCCAGCCTTTAAGTCGTAGTTTTCCCACAAGCGTTGCAAGGTGCAACTTACCCTGGATTGATTACAGGAAAGTGGTCTGCTGAAGTATAAGCCGAGAGTACTTGTTTAGCTTGGTATCATTGGTTGATTTGTAGTTCTTTTCGTATGTCTACATCGAGGCCGCGACATCATCGCCATCAGCATCATCACAGCTCACATGCATTCTTTCCTGTTGATAGGCTCTTTCACAGTGCTTCCCTTCTCAGTTTCTCCCCATTTTTCAACAACCCATGCTCTAGCCGTACTAGGTAATCGCCGCGTTGGCATGTGCATGCATGTGAGCTTGTCACACTGCGATTCTCAGCTGTGGTCTTGCATATTTCTACTCGATAGCTGTTTTCGGTTTTTCATCCACTTGTAGAAGTGATTTTGTGCTTGCTGAAGAGATTGAAAGTCCATCAATTGATATTTCTGTGGACTTGAAATCACTCAGGTTATGGTCACATGTGAAATAAAAAAATATGGCAAAAATTACTTGTCTGTAAATGGAGTCTTCTTCTACGTGTGTGAAATTCTGCTAAATTTTTTTTTGCATGACAAGTTCATAAATTTTTTACGTCTCACCATAGCTTGAGGGTTGTGCTTTTCCTGCAGTGCATCATTTAGTGTGTTATGTATTGCATGAGTTCCATTCAAATTGGCTTGCTGTGCTAGCAAGACTTGCTTGGTTTAGCTGTTAGTCCGTCTGTTACAAAGTCACGCTTTTCTGCTTCAGTGCATAACCGTTCCGTTTCACCTCATGTTTTTTGTATGTGTGTAATGAAACTTAATTTATAAACCATCCGTGGTTAATTGGTGTCTTTTTTCCATTTTTTAAAACTTTTATCACCTAAATTTATTTGGTATATATATGATATATCTGTTACCATCTGAAATATTCTGGTTTTGCTTACTGTTAGTTTTTTATCAATGTTGTTTTAGGCATCGAGAAGGGTATCGGGTGTATAAAAATAATCATGTTCTTCAGAGCTAGGATATCATTATTTGAGCATTAGAGTTTAAAGGCCAGGTTGCACCATTTTGCGTAACTGTTATAAAGCTCTAATTGGCTTTGTCAAATGCTAATTCATCTATATTTGTTAATCTTCCTGTTGCTAGTATATCTATACACTATAAAGGCATTTTCTTCATTCAATTTCAGTGGAGATTGCTAGTAGATTACACTGTTATCACTGTTCTGATTTTTGAAGGTATCTTTGTGCAGATTTTTCTCTTAATTTTGTTTACTGTGTAATCAAATTCTGTTGCATGTCATTCTGCATAGCTGTTAGCAGTTTTTATCATTGCGTTGGCGATTGCAGTCATAATTGTTTTTTTGACCTTATTTTTTTGCTATAATTTGAGTATGATAGCTTATTTTGGGACTACTGCTGCAAGAAACAATTTTCAATTGACTTATCTTGATATATTACGTCATTTAACTTCTTCATGCCATAGGTATCGAGCTTATCTTTTTGTTTGGTTTTGGGTACTCGGCTTGACTTGAAGTGAGTCGGCAAAGATGTCTGGTTTCACAAATGTATGCGTATGCTGCTGTGTTGAAGTTTTTCGCAGGTGTTGATGTCCGGCCCTGGCAGCTTTGTGTGGTCTTCAGACGGTGACGGCTTTATGTCGACGTCAGGCCCTAGCAGCTTTGTGTCAACGTCAACGAAGTTTGTCAACGGACACACGTTTGTCACCAAGAAGTGTGTATTCCGTAAAACTTGAAAGCTAAAGGTCACTTGTCATGTTCTGAATGACAAACATTAAAGGCAACTTACTTACCTACTTAAAGCTGAGGATAGCTTTTTATTGTAAAACCCATCTCAGAGCTACGGAGCCTTGCCTGCCATATAAGATCATACAACTTTACCTTCGACTCAACACAGGTGAATATGCTCTTGAATATACCAAGGTAGCTTAGTGGTGTAACGATAGGGTGTCTTGGTTATGTTGCCGACTAAGCCAGATCACCAGCTTGCAGTCAGTCCATTTGATATAATACTGAAGTTCATTCAGTGCTGGGTATGGATGTACGACATTTCAGTCCCATTATTGCACTTTGGGCATCTCACTATTTCTGACTTATATGTTTCATGCAAAATTTTTGGCCAGATTCTGTGCTTGCTGAAGAAACAGAGTCCGTGTGATTTAACTGATTTCAGCAAAGTTGCTTTGCACATGGACTGTTCGCAGATACAAATGATAAAACTAGTTGCCTGACAGAATTTCAGGCTGAACTAGTGCAATGACATGATTATGAGAAGTTCATTGGTACCTGATAGTTTGTTTACACGATCCAGCAAATGTCCAGCAAACTTTCAGCATATGTATCCAGAATACACGTTAATTTCTGGACGTTTGCTGCTATATGTTATAATGGACGAGCCAGCTGGATGTTTGCTGGACGTTTACTGGATTGTGTAAACACCCCATTACTGATCCTGATTAGGTTAATGTTGTGTCGTCTGACTTTGGTTGAGGAATGCTTGTGATTATGTAAGTCAAGTAATCTTTTCTGAGAGGTTGATAGGAAAATGTAATCCAGCAACTGGCAGATTATGAAAACTGAAGTACAGTGCATTTACTGTATCTGTGCAAAATGGGCAGCATTTTTCTTATGCTAGCAGAAAGGCAGTAATTTATTTAACCAAAGTGTTTATATGATACTTGCATGTCAGTGGATATCATTCCTGGGCATGTGAATTACACGTGAAGCTGATAGTGCTGCAGTGTTTTATGCAGATTATTTACAGCTGACCATTGAAGAAAGTCATGTATCACAACTTTCATGGTCATGGTCATGCGAAGATCTTGAGTTGGCTTTGGAAAGCAGATTATCTTTAAGATCAAGGCCTAACATCACTTTTATTTCATGTTGTTAGGTCAGAAGTCAGACAAATGTTTTTAGGGTCAGAAGATGGCAATGGTGGTTGGTTGTAGGGTGAGGGAGAAAGACACGGAGACAGTCACAGTAATGAAGGATGGAGTTGTCAAGTCAAGGACTGTCAACGGGGTTCCTCAAATCATCAGTGGCAACTAGCCAACTGACAGCCTCATCGGACTCAGCATAATACTGCTGAAAACTGCTGTGTGAACTTCGTGATTAGGATTTTTGTTTTTTCTTCACATAGTCAGAGCCTTCCATCGATCAAGCACGTTTTTCTTGGTTTTTATTTTTTAATAGTACCAAGGCCAAGGTTTATGTTTTTTTGTAGATAATTTTTGCATTTATATGACTCTTCACGTCACTGTTCATGTTTTCATCATTTTCAAATCTCTCTCATGACCATATTAGCTGCCTTGGCCAATTTATGTTTGCTTCAAGGCACGATTGCCATGTTTTTACTTTCTGTTGCTTGTAAGTTTACGTTTACTGCCATGCTTCAAAGTTTTGCTTTGCTTTTAACCTAGCAGTGTGCATTTTGTGATTGTGAATCCAACACTGTGTGTATATGTTTATTTATTGTCGTTCGATAAATAAGTTACAAAACAGCGTCATTTTGTTAGGTGTCTAAATATGAAAAATCCAAAATGTACATTTTGTACGGAATTTTCTTTCGAACATATGTAGAAATTTTTTGACTATGACTTTATCGTTGTGACATCATGTAGAACGTGGTTTATATGTGTGTTATTTTTTCCAGCAGTAATCTATCATAACTCGCAAGTGACAAACAGCATAGGAACAAAAACTGAATAAACTTAACAAGTTCATACACCTCTTTAAATGTTAAAGATTATTGTTTTATTTCTCAACATATTTGTTGGAATTCCTCCAAACATTTGTCTTATCTGTCAATAAGCTTTTGAATGTCCAATGCAAAGAACAATGCTAGCTGCTGGCTGTCCATGCCACTAAAGAACGACTGATTGCACCTTGGTATATGATGCAAATTTTTGCCCATATAGCATTTTTTACATCAGGAATGTACTGCTCGCTTCGTAAAACACTTGTCACCATATACAAAATGCATCTCAAAACGAATCTGATTTGCATTAAATTTGGTTGCCCACTAACTAAACAACTACTGAATGCTGTTCGTTACAGGAGGATTTCAGTGGGAACATCGCGTATTTACTGCTAATAAATGACATCATCATAATAAAACTCAGAGCAGCTGCTCAGAATTAAATTCCTTACAAAACATGTATTTCACATTTTTAATATTTGAACGAGAAGTATTATTAGATTGTAACCAATTTAATGTACTCCTTGTGCGCATTATTTTCTCCTGTATTATTGTGCTTTTTCGTTCATTTCAACTTGTATTAGAGACCCGGTGTTAATTTGAGACCGGACTAATATTATACTAATAGTGACTGGTGTCGAAGTCGTTATTGGAAATTGTCTCCATGTCTATCTGGCACCGTTATAAAAATATGGCATTTTAAAGATAACGAGGTCACGACCTTGATCTTTTGGGGTCACATGATGTCATCGGTCACGTGACCATTTGACTTACGTTGGTTGACTTCCTATGGGTGTCCATAGTGACCATGCATCTATCTAGCACCGTGGCCATTTGAAATTCTTCCAGGAAAGTTCTTCCAGGAACAGAGGTTGGTTGTCGGTCAGTCCTCTACATTACGCTGATCTCGTTTACTCCTCTTCGCTACGTTTGGAACGTAGCGCGTGAGGAGTAAAAACTAGCAGAATGGCGCTGTTTTGTAACTTAAATCAAACGACCCTTGTATATATTATGTATTTTCAAATATGTTATGAATACAGCTTTATGCTGGGGATCTGTATTAGTATTTATTTGTTAGTATTTTATTTAATATATAATATGTTAGAAGTTCTCAGAGAACACTAACCACTGTCGAGGCTACTAATGCCATTTGGCAAATAAAACTACCATATATTTTTCTTCGAAAATACAGCATTTGCATTGCTAGCAAAAACATCGATTGTTTTCGGCCAACACTAACCCACCAAAATTTTTTTATGTCATCCATAACGTTTTGAGTAATACTTTTTACAAACAGACCCCCAGTAAAGGCATAACCTTCTCCTGTCAGTACAAGGAAATGTTTCATACTCGTACATATTGTGTTATTAGAGTGTATTATATTTGGATGCTGTCTTTTTGATATGTTAGGCAGTTTGAGTGAATGGGCTTAGTTGCTAACATGACTTGAGAAGATGTTGGGTATTATTTAAAAATCAGTGGATTTATGCATAATTAATAAAAAAGAGATGGTTTTTGAACATCTGGCAACTTTTCAAGCTTAATTGGCACTAGTTTTGAAAGTTGGAGGGGTTTATATGTTCTTTGTTTTTTTTGCTTCCTTATCCTTTTCTCACTTCTTTAACTTACAGAATTAAGAGAGATTTGTCAACTTATTTTTTCCCATGATAATTCTGTGGGCTTTCATACATGTTGCTTATGTGTTAATGAACTGTCGTGAATGATAACTGCCATCATGTCAGCATAATGGAGTTTCTATAATGTGTAGCTTTTGTTTGATTTTAGTTTGTGATATTTTTGATTGTAGCATTAACTACAGAGAACGTTGGTGCTAGTCAGTGAAGTGGTTGTATATCAGTGAGAAAGCCAACTATTTTTTGGCTGCAGTCCGTATTTATCCTGGTTCATCATGACTTGTGCAGTGTATTGCTGATGGGCAGTAAAGGTGATATTCTGTTCTAACCCCTATAGCATCTGATTTCAGCATCTAATACAATGTACTTTCAAGTTTTCATAGTTGTTGTTCTGTTCTAGCACGTATTCCAGCCAGCGCTTACTTTCTCAGGTGACATATCTTGTTCAGCGGTTCCCCTCTTCTCTTTGTAAAATGCAATACCTAGAATATGTCCGCTTTCTTTTTTCTGTCTTTTTTCTGTTTTAATCTCTGTCACTAAATTTATATTTTAAACATCTTACTTATGTTTGAATGCTGTTTCTGTTGGTTTGGTTTCAGAAATGGTATTTGGTATGTGGAGTACCATTTAACCTATCAGTTATTCATATTATCAGCTGAGACAGGGAAAAAATTGGAACTGTGCTTTGCTGTTTAATGGTTCTGCCTGGCTGTGAGTGATGGGTAGCAGGATTCTGTATTCTGTTGGCTCTGAGCTCGATCTTATGCCAATGCTGTGTGATGATTTTTGCAACTGCGTAATGATTTGATTTTTGTGATCGCATTTTGAGTTTGACTCTTTTTCTGTGCCCTTGAACTGTACAGTACGATCTACACTTTTGATGTTTTGTTGATCGTGGATTGTATAGTGTTGGATTTTTAATGTGAACTATCACAGGATTTAATTACATCTATGAGGTTTTTATCCCTTCTAAAATTGAATGTAGTGAAATTGTTAGTTTATTTCCATAAAAGTATGTGATGTGGTTTTATGTCACTTTCATTGTTTGTTTTTATCCTGTTTGTTTCTGTAGGTAAACTGCTATTTGGAATTTTTGCTGCAGTGGCATCTTCACTGGATATGTTTTTTATTGTTAGGCAATATTTATTTTCAAGCACTGCTCAGAGAACTTAACTTTCAAGAAGTCTCGGCCTAATGTGGACTAAATCTGAAAATTGGCTTGTTTAACAGAAACTGAAATTGGCAATTGTACAGTAGACATGGTATTACCAAAATGACAGTACTGTTACTCTGCATTGTCAACGAATAGTCTTAGGTTGGTTGTTAACTTACAGTCTTTTTTACTTGAGTTGTTGGCATTTCAGCAACTGTTGCTGCTGTTCTTGGAGGAACTACAGATAGTTAACTAATACAGGTTGTATTTTGAATAATTTATAATTATAGCTTATTGATCCAACATTATGCTGGTCTGTTTTGTGAGCAATCGTGGCTCAGGAACTGTGGCATTAGACCCTTTCCTAGGCAGTCGTGACTCATTTTGTATCGTCACCAGGGTTTTCAATAGCGGACGTTTGGGCGTAAATACGCCGAAAACTTTCAGCCCATACGCCCAAATTTTAAGACGTGGACGTCACGACGTCCAAAGCAATCTGCTTCATATGTTTATTTGTCTATAATAAACTGGAAATTAACGTCAAAATCTGTTTTTTGAATGTTTCATTAATTTAAAAAAAAATTTCGCTGACTGTTTCTGAATACTTTATTTCATGAAGACGAGGCACGGCAACCATATTAATTTTGCCCTATTATGTGAACAGTTCTGATCCAGAAACTGCGATCTTCGTTTTGCATAAAACTAGTAGAATTAAATGTTGCTTGTTTTTACAACAAAGCCCAGCTGTCGCAAAGGAAGACGTGCTACAGCTTATAAAGTTCCTGTTTCACTAATGTCCTTTAAGGTCATCCAAGGTCAATGATTTTGTATGGCATTTAAAAGCCAATAGGCCTATGTGACTTATTATTATTTATGAATAGTAACCTTGGCCTTATTTTTCATTATTTCTGAGATATGGCCACTTATAGCTTGAAACTTTCTCTTAAAAATTGCGGCTAAACCACTGCAGATAGAGACATGATTACTATTGACAGCCTATAGGAAGTCGCCATCGCCCTATCTGGTTGTATCATCGTAGTTTAGCCACAATATTGCATGGTTGGCATACCATTGTGCAGTATGACCTTTGAAGGTCATCCACGGTCAATGATTTTCATGTCATTTGATAGCCAATATGCGACTTTCTTTTACGATAGCAACTTAGGCTCTATCTCGCACCGTTTAACCACAATACGTCCATGACGGACAAACCAACAGACAGACGACAATCGTGTTATAGACACGCTATACAGCATAGCTTCAGTGCGTAAAAACCATGACCTATGTTGTTGGTGGGTAAGTGACACATAAGTAGTAGGGCCTAAGTATTGTTTTGCATTAAGTTTTTGCATGACTTCCAGATTTTGTACACTGACGTCCAATTTTTTTAGCCTGGAACTCATGACGTCCTGAAAATTCAGGTCCATTGAAAACCCTGATCGTCACTGGTGGCAACATGAAGTTCCGCCATCTTGCTCTTTTTTTCCATTTGCGTTTAATTAGGTGAAATTTTTCTTCGGTTTTGCCGTTCAGTTTTGTAAAGTTTCTCCATATTAGGTTTGGTCCTCCGGAATTATTACATATGCCACTACTTCCTGTCTTGTCGCCCAGCCTACAGCACAGCATGAAAGCATCAAGGGTATGTGACAAGAATGGTTGTCGGCAAAAATTTGCTGAACTACTAATGCCCGAAAAATGTCATATAATATCTGTTTTTATATCTTTGAGCCTCGTGGTTTTATATGTAATAATGTGCAGTATTCTGGTAATGGAAGACTTTCTTAGGTTGTTTACTCTGGTGATTACTATGCATTTACTAACAGCATGTGATAGACATTTTGACAACGTACATTTCATATGCCTGGTCACTATTAGACTGATATTTTGATAGATTGTGATATAGAATTTATTATGCTGTGCTTTTATTCTCAATTCTGTTGCGTTTGTTTATGGTTTGGTATAATTCATAGCATGTCATTGTTCGGAATCTGTGACGTGAAAACACAAATACAGTGAAATTGCTTTAAAAGGTGGTTTCCATTATTTTTACTCCTCGCACGCTACGTTCCTAACGTAGCGAAGAGGAGTATATGAGATCAGTGTAATATTGAGGACCGACCGACGATTGACCTCTGTTCCTGAAAGAGCCTTCCTGGAAGACCTTCAAATGGCCATATCTGAATAACGGTGCTAGATAGACGCATGGTCACTATGGACCACCCATAGGAAGTCGACCGCCGGGAGTCAAATGGTCACGTGACCGATGACGTCACGTGACCCCAAAAGGTCAAGGTCGTGACCCCATTATCTTTGAGTTGCCATATCTCCGTAACGGTGCCAGATAGACGCATGCGTTGAGGTATAACAAGACAAATGGCAACTAGCATCATCGACCATAATTGGAATTTTTTTTCTCTCATTGCCTAAAATCGGGCAATAATTTATGAAATTTGGGGAGGCATTTTCCAATAACGACCTCGACGCCAGTCATTGTTAGTATAATACTAAACGGGTCTTAATTAGACGCCTGGTCTCTAATACAAGCCGAAAGGAACGAAAAAGATTTTAAAAGAAAATGATGCGCGCGAAGAGTACATTAGATTGGTCACAATTTAATAATATTTCTTGTATATAATGGCATTGTGAACCCCCTGATAATTCGAAACGATCGTCTTAAGAGACGTACGAGCGTAAACTTATCGAGGTATTTTGTCTGGAACTAGAAGGTTTAAATATTTATTATTGACAGATATATTTTTAGGAAAAGATTCAGCTGACGGAAATTTGAGTAGGCCTAGCGTTCACTATACTGATCAGTAGCTTCGTGGCAGGGAGCAGTTAGTTCCCATCAAATTTGAGCTTGTCGAAAATTTTTGTCTGTACAATGCTCGTAGAGTCGTACTCCCTATCTAATTCCCTGGTACAATGCAATGCATAGCACTGGACTGTGTAGAGTACCAACTGCGTAATATGTAAACAAAATGCGTGAAATGTCCGCGGGATTTTTGTTGCAGTTAAAAATAACAATTTTGCTAGTTAAATAGCGAAGAAGTAATACTTGACAGCTGTTATATTTATACGAACGTGTCAAATTGAAGATGCCTCGAGAAATGATAACCCTGCAGCTGGGACAGTGTGGAAATCAAAGTACGCGTCTAATTTTCGACTACGAGCTTGTTCTAAGGAGTGGCACTGAATACCGAAAACAACCAAGGCTGTTTTTGGTAGTTTCGGTAAACCAAGATACCGATAACAACCTAAATACCGAAAACTTTAATTGAATACTGCACTCGGTGTTCTTTTCCGTCTTCAGTTATACGCAAATGTAAGCAAACACGCCCTAAGTCTAACACAGTTTTCCGACTGCCATGTACGGAACTTCATGCACACTAGTGCTGACTCTACATTAGGATTTTCATTTCGATACGATATCGATACAATATTTTTTTGCAAAATACTGCAATATCGATATCGATATTTTAAAGATATTAAATATGTAAATCTTGTACAAGCACCGGAATTAGACGTGAACATTGAGCAAGGCAGTATGCTTCATTTAGATAATACAAATGTGTTTCTAGGTAAACTTATAAAGTTATTTAATACGACTGTAATTAAATTACGACACCTGTTTAAATCATTGCATTTGTAATCTTTCTTCCCAGTCATGCAGTGTAGTGAAGAATCTGGTAAATATTGCCATATTTTTCAATATCACGATAAGACGGCATAGTCAATATTTTTTGACGGTATGATATGATACAATAATATTGATATCGAAAATGATATATTGAGACATCAGTGACTTATGCGCATGTCATTGTGGATGAACAGCAGCAAATTTGAGCAGTTCCATTTTCATTTATTTCTAGGCACACAAACAAGTAGGCTCCACTCACAGGCACTAATGACTCTAACACGCTGCAGGCCACTACATTGGACTTCAGTTGTTAAGCCACTATGTTATTAACTAACTGACGTTATTTTACCACTGTCCAATAATTACTTATTATGTAACTGGTCATGCCGTTTCGCCCATTGTGTCATCAGCACCGCCAGTGCGGTAAACAGGCTCCAGTGTTTGGCATAATTAGCAACTCACCGCTGGTTTCCTACATTCACTCAAATGTGCCAAGCCTCACCCTCTTCTTTCACACGCACGGAAACGCAGGGTGCAGCATGCCGGTGACTCGGCTTTGATTACAGCTGACTGAGCAGATAACACTTGCGGCAAGAGGGTTGGCGAGCAAGAAGAGTCGTGGTGCAACGTTCTCGCCACACCGGGCACAGTCAAGATGCTAGAGCTACTCTGTTTCATAACTGAAACCGTCAATAGAGTGAGCGAGTAGGGTTTAACGTCCCACCCTACACAGTATAGGTCATTTCGGGGATGGCAAACCGTCAATAGAGAGCCTAAAACCGCTGTTTCAATACGGTTCAATATTGCTAAAAAAACCACAGTTTCAGTGACGATTTCGATAACTGTAGCATCACTAGAGATATTATGTATTTTGTGGTACACTGATATGCTAAACAGTGTAGAAGCTTTCAAGTAATTCTTTTCTTTAAAAAGTTTTTTGATGTGTCTGATTGGATGGTTGTGGTCGATCCAGTTTGATAAGTCAACTGAAGTTGCATTTTTGACTTCATATTTTTTAGAATGTACTTCACTAGCATGTGATTAATTAATTGAGTAATATTGATTGCAGTATGTACTTTATAATGTCAATTTTTCATTGTGTTGATTTAATGGGATCTGTTTTTTTTGTTGTAGTTGGTATGGAGTTTTGGAAGCAGCTTTGTGCTGAACATGGCATCAGCTCTGGTAACATGCACTGGCTTAACTTGCAGAACTTGCTATTTCTGTCATTAATTTTTGTTTATATCGTGAAATAAATGTGCTCTCAAAGTGAAGCCAAAGTGGCTTGATTTTATCTTCAATGAACAGTTATCCATCTTAGTAGTCTGTACTAACACAGCCTGTTATTTAGCTGTGCACAATAGTGTTTCCATTATGATGTTGAAAGTCTAAATATAGTAAATGACTGTTGATTTTATGGCTGTATGTTACAGAAGGGATCTTAGAGGATTATGCTACAGAGGGAACTGACAGGAAAGATGTGTTTTTCTACCAGGTTAGAATTTAATGATGTTGGCCATTTGCTCACAAACCATTATTTATCATATTTACAACACTGTTCTGGTGTTCCCTCAGGCGAAAAATGCAAGATTACATTGATGCAGGATGCTGTTTAAATACACTTCGTATCTATATGTCGGTTTGTAAAATAATGTACGAATTGTAGGGGAGATAGACATGGTGCTATTGCAAGATTTTTCTGTGGTGTGAAGTTATGTTTAAGGTCAGAATAGGACATGTATGAAAATAATGTGAACATTTTGTAGTGCACATTTTTGCTGTGACATATGGAGCAGTGTGAAGTTTCTTCAGGAGTATTGAAACAAGGCAGTCGGTGGTGTCCGGTTATCTGACTGGTGCAGTGTAATGTAACTGTTAGGCCGATGATGAACATTATATACCACGAGCCGTGCTGCTTGACCTGGAGCCGCGAGTCATCAACTCAATAATGAACTCGCCATTTGCAAACCTCTATAACCCGGAGAACGTTTACGTGTCAAAAGACGGCGGCGGAGCTGGCAACAACTGGGCGCAGGGCTACTGTCAGGTGCTTAACATCGATAATCTCTGTCATGCCATATTCTGACTGTGCTGTATACTTTGAATTTTTTTGTCAGACAGTTAATGTCATGATTACTGCTATGATCTCTTTTCCTCATCAGGGCTTTGAGCAGTCAACTTAGTCTAATTTGGTGAATGGGCATTGTACAAAGAGTTTGGTAAATCAGTTCTATCACAAAGTAAGCGACTGCCATTTTTACTCAGAAGATTGTGTTTTTTCCTTTATTGCCATATATGATTTTTTAGCGTTGTTACAGTTTCACACTGGCTGAGGTCAGTCGGTTTTGGTGCGGTTTTGGAGAAAAAAGCAATGGTTTCGGGGGAAAAACACTTTTTCAGTCAGTTTCGGTTTTCTGACCAGCACCAAAACCAGCTGCGGATTTTTAGTGATAATGCGCAGACCCGCCGTGCACTTTGTCCCTCACGGCCAGATGCATGCGTCAGATACCTGCTGAACGCAAACTACGTGGGTGTTCAGGCGACGGCGCATTGCTGATGAGGAGAGAGAGAGAAGACAAGACAGACCCACGGTGCTCGCTAATGATTAGTTTAGGGGCATAGACAGACTGCTGGAGAAATGGTTGTTATGGTTTCACGTTTGCCAGTTAGCTGTGGTCGATTGATTTGACTGACGTTACGGGAGAACGGACGGCGTGGCCTTAGGCAAACTTGCATTATTACTGCTCAGACCGAGTGAGCTAAGCGTCCCTCGACCAGACAGAGGTAGGCAGACAAACAGACAGAGACAGAGAGGGAGGTCAAACAACATGTGCAGAAACATGCATGCGGTCGCTCTGGCGATCACGGTGACATGCAGTGACCGACGTCCAGCCTTCGATTAGGCATACAAACAAGTAGGCTCTACTCGCACCTGTTAGTAATTAACTTTGTTCGTGCTGCATGCCAGTCAACAGGACTTCAGTTTGCAACAGTACCGTGTACCAGTGACTGTGTAACTGTGCTCACTGTCGCCGCCGTCGCTCGCCTTTGTTGCAATAAATATTACGTAACAACCGGTCACGCCGTCTCACCCAGCATCACCAGCATCTCTGCTGCCGCTTCACAGTCTGACATTAATTAGCAACTCACGGACGCTCGACTGCTTTCCCACACTCCTTCATTAAGCCTCCCGCTCCCCCTCATACGCTAGATGCAGCGCTGCAGGCGATCTCAGTTTGATCTGTGCGATAACGCTCGCAGCCAGAGAAGCAGGCAAGATGAGTCACTGCACCACAGTCGTTTCGCCGCAGCATGCTGTTTAACGTTCACAGCACAGACACTGGAGTTGCGCCATTTGGAAATCAAAAAATCGAAACTGTCAATTGAGAGCCCAAAACCGCAGTTTTAATTCGATGTTGCTAAAAAAACCACACTTTCAGTGCCAGTTTCGATAACCGTAACAACACTGATCTTTTTTTCACAAAATGTCATGATTATGCTCACGTCTGAACATCCCATAATGTGACACACACAGATTTTTTGCACTAATCGACCATATGATGTAAACTTGATTCGTTTTTTTTGCGTCAACCTGTTTGACTTGCCGACTATTTAATTCTATGCAGTCAGTCAGTCAAAACATATTTTATAGCACTATCTGTTATGAAGGACTTGGTGTATGCAGCAGCAACCATAGTTGTAGCCAAAGTTTTATTCTCAACTGATGAATTACATGGACTGAATGGTGCACTGTCTCGCGTTGTTGTCAGGGAGAAGGTTTATACGAGGAAGTGTTTGACATAATTGATCGTGAAGCCGATGGTAGTGACAGTCTGGAGGGTTTCGTTATCTGTCACTCTATTGCTGGTGGCACTGGCTCGGGCATGGGTTCCTACATTCTCGAGAAACTTAATGACAGGTTCTGTCTGATCCATTTATTTTTCAAAATCTGCGATTTGAAGTTTAATACTGTGCAAGTTTTTTTTGATAGCGGTTGGTATCTCAGATGGCCAAATCTGGCCACGGATTTTATTTATGTGACAAACCTACCAAAAACCCACCCAAAACTTAATCCAGTTTTAGATTTTTGTTCCACTAAAGATGAAATAGTTTGTATATAAATTTGCATTTGATATGGATGGCATTTAGCAATGCTCATATAATAACTTAAAACCTGCAAACCAAAAAAAATCCAAAACCCATCAAGTCCACTAGATTTGGCTTTTTAAATACTGCTGAGTGATACTGCTATGAGTACCACAAATGCCACTGGTGATTTTCATTTAGGGCCGGTTTCTGGATCTTTTAGTTAACTGATCAGTTAGTAAACTGTCTGTTAATTGTAACTCACTACTTGAGTTTGTGTGCGTTTCTGAACAAAACCTTGACTGGCTGTTAGCTAACTGAATGATAAACTATAGTTGCTTAGCAATGATGCGCACAGCGCTAATCACTTCCACCTAGCACAGGTGGGCATCATGTCAACCAGCCCACGAGCCAGCCAACCGATTGCGGATGACCATTTTGTCTATTCATGAATGGATTTTATAGTAACATTTGTAGAGGCAAACGTCTCCTCGAGCGTTTTGAAGGCATTGTTATACGGTAAAATCGTTCTATAGTATCACATTCGTCAGCTAACTGCTTGCAAAATGGTACAAAAGCTGCGTTAAATACGATAATTATGATCAACGGTTGGCTAACTGGCCGATTTCAGCCACTTAAATTTTTGGCCATTATAACTGTTGGTTAGTGCAATGAGAAACGCGAGTTATGCAAATGTGTTGGTTAACACTAACTTGACCAGCCAGTTAAGATCCAGAAACCGGCCCTTAACTAGCCAATTTCTTGAGTTATTCTTACCGTATTCTGCAACAGTTTGACAGCTGTGGGAGTTGAATCATGTGAGTTCATTTTGCCACATGCTGACAGGTTTCCAAAGAAACTGATTCAGACTTACTCCGTGTTTCCAAATCAGGAAGAAATTTCCGACGTTGTTGTCCAGCCGTATAACTCGCTGTTGACATTGAAGCGGTTGACGCAGAACGCTGACTGCGTGGTAAGTCCGAACGGTTGTTTGATTTTATTTCATGTTTTTTAACAGCAACAGGTACCCATCTTGTCAGACTTGTGGGTGCTATGATTATGACATCTGCTAATTTTTACTATGTGGAAAGTAACATGGAAATATGGAGGGGGTCGGCGGACTGAGTTTCGCCAGCCATCATAGATCCAGTATAACCTCGAAGGGGGGGGGTCGAACATTGGTTGGAAAGTTGCAAACTTTGGTGCATCATATCTAAACTGCTCTGTTTATAATCATAACAAGAAAGCCTAGCTAAAGCAAAGGGGAATGTGCGACAGCGGTGCATGTTTGAAGGCCCACTGTGAACAAAATTTCTAAGTTCACCGATCCCAGCAACTGCATTTTGATATGATGCATTTATATACGCCAGATGGCGCCACCATCTCGCGTGGCTGCTGTCGTTCCAGTGGCCAAATGCGAATATTCTCAAGGGTTACCGGTGCCCAAGTTTAATGCCCCCATACTTAGAATTTTTTGAACGCAAGGGGGCAAAACTACGGGGGGGGGGTGAAAACTACGTTTAATGCTGAAAGTTTTATACACAGGCTGCCTCAGTCTATCTCTAGCGATTTCAGCACAATTCACTCTTGAAATGTGTGAGAAAAATCGCCAAAAAAAATCTATAAGCACCTTTACTTTGGTGCTCAAGGTCATTGCTTTCGGTGCCAATCAAAAGCCAGTGTAGGACTTCTTATTAATGATTAATAGTAACTTAGGCCATATTTTGCACCGTTTCTGAGATACAGCGGCTTATTGGCTGAAAATCACAAATTTTTCCCACCCTTCTCTCGCTCAGGGTGACCCTTGCGGAATTTATGAAAAAGCTTTACAAATCCACAAACTAGAGTCTTTCAGGCAGCCAACGGTGAAGGTTTGGTGACCCTAGCTTGCACCGTTTTTGGCCGATCCACAGGTGTGACAGACGGACAGACAGACAGAATTGTGGTGGCTAAGACGCACTACAGCAATAGCTGCTGTCGCGCATAAAAATCATAAAAAGGAAGGTTATTTAGGCACTGAAGGTAACTTTTCACAGACAGCATGCTTCTCAGTGTTTGACATACCTGACAATTAGCTTAAACTGTTTTTATCGCATTTTTTTGAGTTTTGTTGCAACTTTGTGTATTTTAACCTATAACAAAAAAAGCCCACCTAACGCAAAGGGGAATGCGCAACAGCAGTGCATGTTTGAAAGCCCAGTGCAAACCTAGCAATGATGTTTCTTTTACACTCGCCAGAAAGCACCAGACGACCAGTCTCGTGCAGCCGTATCTAGTATCTATAGTGTTTTATTTATTTACGCTTGCCAGAGGGCGCTAGACAGCACGACCGGTCTGGCTCGGCCGTATTGGCTTAAAATCGCAAATTTTTCCCTCTCCCCTCTCATTTAGCGGCCTCGAAATTTATGGAAAAGCTTTATGGATTGTGAAACTAGAGTCTTTCAGGCAGCCGATGGTGAAGATTTGGTGATCCTAGCTTGCACCGTTTTGGACTGATCCACCCGTGTGACAGACAAACAGACAGACGGACGGACAGACATAATTGCGATGGCTAAGACACGCTACAGCAGTAGCTGCTGTTTTGCGCATAAAAATGTTTTACTGGGCTGTTATGTTGTTGATATGAAAACAGGTTGTACTGGACAACACTGCATTGCATCGTATTGCCACTGACAGACTACATGTGGAAAATCCAACATTTGCACAGATAAATCATCTGGTTTGTTGAACAGATATTGTTATAAGAACCTTGTTATTACCCTGAGATTTGCTGCGGTATTAGGTAAATGCTGCTTTGAGCCAGATGATACATGCTAGTTCAAATTTCTAGAATCAATACTTGCTAATTCTTCTGAGTTTGTACATTGTCACATAATATGAATGCTTCTGTTAAATTATGCCTCTAAAACGTCTTGATGCCAGCATTCATTCAGTTGTCGAGCAGCGTAATTTGGTTCTGATCGAATAGTGGCAGTTTCTATTGTCTGAGTTACTGTAAGTGACTAAGCGTAGAAAGTAGTACTGTAGAAAGTAGTGGCTCTCTGTCACCATGTTTATGACTGTGTCGCTTGTAGGGTGACTGCCGAAAGCTAGGTTATTTTTGGACTTTTTAATGTGTACTTTTTTGAGGGCCTGGTTTGTGGCATCATGGAAGTTGAGCTATCTTGATGAGCTGTGTAGCAGTTTTAGGCCATCCTTTACCATGGGTGGCGGCCTTTTCTAGTGATGTGTTGTAAGTTATTGAACTTCAGCGTTTCAAAGCTGTTGGCCAAATAACCTCCTCCAGCAATTCTCGATGGTTTACGGTTGAGAAACCTGGGCAGAATAAGTTTAGGGTAACTGCCTCTTGATTTATTTGCATATATAGACAAGCAAAGTACATCACTTGAAAAAAGTGGCCAGTTCAAATGAAAGCATTGAAGCATTGCAGCATTCAAAAAAGTATTAGTAGCAGCATCACAAAAATTGATCAAGGTTCAAGGCACATTTTTATAGTGTGGCATAATGTTGTGAAAGAATCAGAGGTTCCTCGTATGTTTATAGTCGGTTTTGTTGTAATTGCTATTAACAAAGCAATCATTGTTTGCACACAGGTGTCAACAGTGATGTCAGTGTCGACAACTACACTGAGGTATCCCGGCTACATGAACAACGATCTCGTTGGTCTCATTGCGCCGTTGATTCCAACGCCGCGTCTGCACTTCCTGATGACCGGCTACACACCACTCACCACTGACTCACAGGCATGCTGTTAGACTATGCTCTGTACGCAGTTCATGTCTACACCGATTTTAGACTGTCCTGGAATTTGCATAAAAATTTCCAGATGTTGAAAGTCCTGTAATAACACGGTGGTCCTGGTAAGTTCTGGAAAAATGTTGTGGAGGCATGGAATTTTTACCAAGCTTATTTGTGTGTATTCAATTATATACCGGTATGTAAAAGTACTAACTCAGTCCTAGGTCCATTAATGTATTTAAAGACACCTTATGTGATTGATGAAATTAGCCACCATGTTCACCAATTTTGTTGGCTGACTTTATCAGTTAACAAAGCTACTGCTACAAAAATTTACAGTTTTTGTCAGAAAATGCAGCATTTTTTTATGGAAATGCTATAATTTTGGGGGTAATGGAAAGTCCTGAAAAACAATGTTGGCTAGTTGGTATGAACCCTCAGTCCACTATGTCAAAAATGTGTACAGATGAACAGTTGTCATTATCATGAATGTGACCCAAATAATAAACTATTGCTAGACCTGTCCGCATCAGTATCTATTAGCTTTAACGACAGGATGATTTTGTAAGAACAGCAATGTAAGATTTGAATATCTAGTAACTGCAAATGTTCTATAGTGTATTTCTGCAAAAAGACTGATAATGTGCTGTAAGTGAATAGAGTTGTAATTTAGTCATAAAAGGGTGACATTTTAATTGGATTACAGTAATGTAATTTGGCTGTTTGACTGACTTGCCTGAATGACTGACTAATGGCTGGATTGGTCTGTTGATGCATCGATAGATCAATCTATGATTACTGATTAGTAAGAAGTTGTTATAAACAAATATTCTCAGGTGGCAAGCGTACGCAAGACGACAGTTCTTGATGTGATGCGTCGCCTGCTGCAGCCTAAGAACATGATGGTCTCAACGCCCGTGCAACGCCAGGCTAACCATTGCTACATCTCTATACTGAATATCATCCAGGGAGAGGTCGACCCCACACAGGTGTGCAACTCATTCTTTCAAGCTGTCTGCAAAACAGCCTTTTCTAGTATCATTTTTGTTTCAGCAGAATAATCATTGCTTTGCTTTGGTTTGGATTTAATAATCACATACATAGCTACTTACTGATTTTCATGAAGCAAACTTGCTTTTGTCGTGTGCTGTATGATATCCCTGGCCACCAGTCTTCAACAGTGTTACGGTACCTGATGTTGAGCCAAGATTTAATTTCATTAGCTGACAGCTTAAACATATGCATTTTGTCTTGTATCATTTATCATATATCTTGAACCTGGATGCAGTTACAGTGAGTTCTTAAGTAAGTCAAAATTCAAAGTTAGATACCTGGGGCCTAATTTACAAAACATTGTAAAACAATCTTAAAATTGTTGTAAAATCTTTGCAACTTCGTTGTATCTTTGTCATAAATCAACAAGTTACGATGTCGTAAGATTGTCGCAAAAACGTTGTGTCTGAATTTTGGAAGCTGATTTTACAACTTCATAACTCTCTCGCAATTTTGTCGTAACTATGTATTCGCTAAAATTAGCCAGCCAATCAACCGCCGTTAGGCTGACCTCAGCCATGACCTCAACCAATCGCAATGCAGTGTTACTGAGCTGGCGGTGCACTGTGCTGCATGCTGATTGTCTGCTTCCGCTGTTGCCAACGATTACCAATGGAAACAATAACAAGTGAACTGATTTTGTGGCGATTTCACTGCATGGAGTTATCCCAAACGAATTTTATACGTATTACGGCACTGTGAGAATTATATACTAATGAAAAATCAAAATAATTACTCCATCCATGCTTGATGCTGTCTTTCGACAGCTAATGAGCTGTCGTACATTTTGTCATAACTTTGTTGTATGTTTCTCGTAACTTTTTCGTACAATTTTCTTTGTAAATCGCATTCTATCATAAATCTGTCGTAAACCTGCCATATGTTGTAACATTGTCATAAATTTGTCTTACGATGTTTTGTAAATTTGGCTCCTGGTACAGGTACACTTACTTCATGTTATTGTGAACATGTAGACTCCAGCTTATCTGCAGTGGTTTTTTGTGTACAAATAATCCTTGGTTTTGTTTGTGTGCTGGATTGTGTTGGCTAATTCTGTTTTTAAGCTTGTGTTACGTTTTCTGATTGTATAATGTATGTTTTAAATAGGATTCCTTTTTCTTTCTGACTGTTGCATTGTATCCTGCTTAAACTTGTTGTTTTGTCCTTTTCGCACAGCATTTCTTTTTTCTGCAATATGTGAAGATGTTGAATGTGTTGATAGTGATTAAATTGCTATTGCAGTTGATAAATGTTTTGCACTGTGCTGTCGGTTGGTTCAGGTGCACAAGAGCTTGCAGCGGATTCGTGAGCGCAAGTTGGCACAGTTTATACCATGGGGTCCGGCAAGCATACAAGTCGCTCTGTCACGGAAGTCGCCCTACGTTCAGTCAGCACATCGTGTCAGTGGACTTATGTTAGCCAACCACACCAGTATATCCACAGTATGCTTCAGCCATTTTGTTTGTATGTTAAGATTGACATGATATGAGCCACTGGTTAGAATGCTAGCTTTTTATGTCATTGTCCGATTGTCTGCTTTTGAGTTCTAATTTCTGCTTTGGGTACTTTCTTCAGAAATTTACCTTTCCTCGAGGAACTAGAAATATGCAGGTTAAACAACTTTGGCTTTTTTGAAAATCCCTTAGCATGAAAATATTTAACTGTGTAATCCTGAAAACTAAATCTGATGATATGACATCTTGTTTGTTGTGGGTGAAAAATTAGTACGGTAGTTTAAGTGAATAGATTGGTCTGAGAATTGCCAGAAAACATGACTGCGTATTCCCTGCATTATATTTAGTACATGTAGTACTGCAAGAGGTCATAAGATTTAAGTTTAACGCTCCGAAGTAGTCACAAAATCGTTTCTTTCAACTGGGAATTCTGTCGACAGTTTGTCACTCTATTTACTAAAACACACTGCGGGCTGCTATGCACCACAGTATCATCAGTTCATGCCAATCTGCTGCCACTTCAAAGACTGTAAAGCACTTCTGATCATGAGCTATATTTAGCAGTGCTGTAGCAAGGACCTAGGTTACCTGAGTGAGGGCAGTAGTATAATCATGTCTCAAATTGTACATGCTTTGGTTTACTGCTTTTCATTTCATAAGGCTTTGACATATGTCAGTCACTGTTAGCTAGTTTTGCAAGGGACAACACACTGCCTGCTGACCTCTGGAGATGAGCCATCACCCGAGGATATTTTGGGGTGATGCTGTGGTCATCACCATCTATGCATCAGTGATGATCACGGCAAGCATACTTGATTAATTTCCTCAGCATATGTTGCTTGTTGCTTGCTGTGCAGCTGTTTGAGCGCTGTCTGCGTCAGTACGAGAAGCTACGGAAGCGTGAGGCTTTCCTCGACCAGTTCAAGAAGGTTGCAATATTCAAGGACAGTCTGGATGAGTTTGATGCATCACGTGAAGTTCTACAGCAGCTGGTTGATGAATATGCTGCTGCAACGACGCCCGACTATATCAACTGGGGCAGCAGCTCAGCCTCACACCAGCCACAGGTACCTCCATCATTTCACCATCTCGTGTCCTGTCCAGTATACAAATAGTGACTGGCGTTGAGGTCGTCACTGACAATTTTTGACTTGAAGTTTGTAAGATGTTGCCCGAGATCAAAGATTGAGGCAACATTTTACAAAATGAGGGGAACAATTTTTTAATGATGATTGACATGCCAGTCACTGTGTGTTTTGTTATACCTCAAAACCAAACAGTTTTACAAGTCAATAAGTAAACAATTACGAAAAAGCTGTGATGACTTCAGTGTTGCCTGGGCAACAGTGCGCAGGCAGTAGTGCGTATTTGTTAACAACACGTAACGCGATTTCGACCAATCACATGCAGGTATTTTGCGTTGAGGTATATCAATAATATTTGTGTGTAGTGGTGCTGAACGACTGGTAGTTTTAATCGTGGTTAGTCTTATGGTTAAAAATATTAATTGCACCTTAATTAGTGAAAAGCAAAAACAATTTTCTGCAGAAACAAGTTAGTATCTGCACATAATATGTTTGCATGCTAGTTAGCTACTAATAGTGACTTCAGGGTCTAACATTGTTCATGCAACTTCATTTTCAGTTTGCAGTCGTATTCATAGGCTTCGTGCGTAATATCAAAATTTTCACTTAGCAATTTAGCCAAGAGAGCAATATAATGCATAATGCAATAAAAAAAGTTTTGATTCTGATCACTGATCATTTGTTTTAATTGCAGTTATCTTGATGCAAATGTTCAACTTTTTGCAGCTAATTTTTGACATTTTTGGAGTTTTGCCAGGGTTAAAAAGTAAATATTAATAAATAAGATTTATGTAGCACCCTAACATAAGTGCAGATCGTGCTTTTTTCTTAGTCAATGTGCAAGTACTTGATATCTGAGTTGTGATGTGCAGTTGGCCAGCTGTCAGTACCATGTGTAATATATGTAGATTTTTGAATAAACTAATAACTTTAATGTAACGGTATTGTGTGTTGAACAGTAATCTGCATCAAGTGCGTAGTTCCAGGCTGGATGGCTGACGTGCAGTGAAAGAACTGGAAAGATTGTGCTTTACGCAGAACAGTCACAACTGACGTGCCACTTAAAGACTTAAACTGTTATGCATTGTATAGTGGACCGATTTATTTTCTTGCAACTTTGCAAATTTAGTTAAGCATTTTACTGTGTCCATTTAGCAACTGTAGCATTTTATTAATGTCCTTATTGCTGTTTGTGGTCCTTTGCAAGCTGTCCTAAACATGGCACTGGCATTTTTTTTGTCTGTCCAATGCAATGCATAGCATTGGACAGAGTATAAAATCACCTTTCTGTCCGTGCGTCCAACATTTCTTAAGCTATCTTCCTTCCACCTTCCCTTCCCCTTCTCCTT